>Ga0315279_10000898_pt1 | contig 53266 bp, 43 predicted proteins | sample YL17G06_20_MG_FD_203694 | JGI IMG/M metagenome (GOLD analysis project Ga0315279, IMG submission 203694) | Sediment microbial communities from Yellowstone Lake, YNP, Wyoming, USA - YL17G06_20 | ecosystem: Environmental > Aquatic > Freshwater > Lake > Sediment | place: USA: Wyoming | collected... | reverse complement strand
CTTCCCCCGGATACCTTCCCCACAGGGAGACCCTGCATGGCATACCAGCTTACCCCGAAGCGCCTGGCAGCCGCCCGCGCTAATCTCGCGAAAGCCTGGGCAGCCCACCGCGCCGGCAAAGTCCCCTGGCCCGCCCGCCCCCCAGCTCTCAAGCACGGCTTTTTCGCGCTCGACCTCCGCCAGAGCGTCATCCAGTTGGGCGAAGACGTGCAAGAGTACGACGAGCACCTGCGCCGGTTCCAACGCGTTTTTACACCCCTGGGCGAGACCGAGGAGCGCATCGTGCGGCGGATGGCGGAGGCTGCCTGGCGTCTCCTCAGGGGTTACCGCGCCCGCGCCCATGCCCAAACGAAGAAGCTCCGCAAGGCGCTCGAGACCGTCGCGCCGCACGCCCCCCTCGACATCGGGCAGACGAAACGCCTGGCCCTGTACCTCGTGGAAATGTTCTGGGACGAGCATTACATCGTGAACTGCGTCAGCCGCCTGCGAAACCAATTCGAGCGGTTGTTTCGCGTGCTCCTCATCAAGCGGACCGGTAGCGACTACGGCTTCCGAATCTTCTCGAATCGCCGGCTTTCGAAGTGGGACCAGGCCGTGCCATTCGTCTAGCGCCCTGCTACGTAAAAGGGTGAAACATGAGCGGGTCCGCTGTAACGCCGGTCTGTGACCGGCGGTCTTTCATTTTCAATGACGTCGGCGCTCATAGAGTGCCGCTACAGCGCGCAGGCATGCGGCACCTACTTCAGTAACACAGCACTAGTCCTGTTCCGGCTCTTCCAGCCTAACCCCCGTCCTGGCGCACCAACTCTCCGCCACCTCCTACGGACCGGCAAAACATGTTAAAATTTTGTTGGTGACGATCTTAGGAAGGCAGGGGCTCACGCGCCGTCAGAACCATTATGCCTAAAGTGGGAATGGTGAGTTTAGGCTGCCCCAAGAACCTTGTGGACAGCGAGGTGATGCTGGGCATCCTGGCGCGCCGAGGATACCAGTTGACGTCACGAGCCGACGAGGCAGACGTTCTCGTGGTCAACACCTGCGCCTTTATTGAGCCCGCGAAGCGCGAGTCCATTGACGCGGTCCTGGAAATGGCCGAATACAAAAAATTCGGCGCCGCCAAAAGGCTGATCGTGGCCGGTTGCCTGGTCGAGCGCTACCGGCAGGAAATCCTAAAGGAAATTCCGGAAGTGGACTTCGTGATCGGGACGAACGAGCTCGAGCGCGTGGGGGAAGCCTGCGACGCGGGCGGTGACCGGCGCCGAGCAGACGAATGCCTTCCACCGTACCTCTATCACGAATCCACGCCGCGGGTCCTTTCCACTCCACCCTATAGTGCTTATCTCAAGATTGCGGAGGGATGCGATCACCCCTGTTCGTTTTGCGTGATCCCCCAAATGCGCGGCCGGTTGCGGTCCCGGCCTCTTGCCTCGGTCGTGCGCGAGGCAGAAAACCTGGCGAAGCAGCAGGTCCGTGAGATTACGATCGTCGGCCAGGATACCACCAGCTACGGCGAGGACCTGGGCCTGCGCGACGGCTTGGCGACACTCCTCCGTGCACTGGGTAATATCCCGGAACTTGTCTGGGTGCGCTTCTTGTACTGCTATCCCAACCGCGTAACCGATGCCTTGCTCGCTGCGGTGGCGGAAACTCCGAAAGTAGCCAAGTACTTCGATATTCCGCTTCAGCATGCGAGTGGCCGTGTGCTAAGACTCATGCGACGCGGCTCCACCGGTGACCACTACCTCCGCCTGCTGGGCAAGATTCGCGCCGCCATCCCTAAGGTTACGGTTCGGACATCCCTTATTGTCGGCTTCCCGGGAGAATCGGAAGACGATTTCAAGACTCTGCTGGACTTCGTCGCCGCAGCGGAATTTGACCACCTGGGCGTGTTCCTCTACTCCCGCGAGGAGACCAGCGCCAGCTTCTCATTTCCGAATCCGGTTCCCGCCCGGGTGGCTCGACGCCGTCAGCGGCAATTGATGGCGTTGCAGCGCCAGATTTCCCGTCGCAAGCTGCGGAAAAGAGTCGGACAGTGCTTGCCGGTGCTCGTGGAGGGCCGGTCGGAGGAAACAGACTTGCTCTTCCGCGGCCGCCTGGAATCCCAGGCGCTGGGAATTGATGGCCAAGTGTTGATTAACGATTTCGAGGGCCCGGAGCCGCAGCCGGGAGAGCTGCGCCAAGCCACCCTGACAGCGGCCGGCGACTACGATCTGGTGGCGCGTCTGGAGGCGCGCGTGATCGTCCCATGCCCGGTCCCTGCGTCGCCGCTCGCGGCTGGGCCGCGACTGGTGCAAATCCAACCTGCGGCAGTGGCCGCTTCACCCCGATCCGTTGGAAATTGCCTAGGTCACCCGAGCCCAGAGGGGGCCGATCCCGCGTACGCGGGATGGGTGCACGCCCAGCCGGCTCCCCAGGGCGGTACACAGTTGTCGGGCCTGAGGCCGTTACCCTTATCGACGGATCGGGGTTCAGGTTGACTTTTGGCTATGCCGTGCCCCATTTGCCGGAAGAAAATCTCCTGGGAGGGGAACCCTTTTCGCCCCTTCTGCAGCGAGCGCTGCAAGTTGATGGACCTGGGGAACTGGCTGTCAGAAAGGTACCGGATTCCGACTCCGGCAGAGACTCGGGAGAAGAGCAGCGCTCCCGCAGCCATTGTCGAAGACGCCAAGGGGATACGTGACTGAGCGGCGCGCTGGGTTGGCCGTGTGGATTGCCACCTGTGCGGGGGTGGGTTATGCCCCCCTGGCGCCGGGAACCGCAGGATCGCTGGTGGGCCTGGGCGTGGTCATTGCGCTGCGTCAGGCGGCTTTGGCGCCCGCGTGGGCCGCCGCGACCCTGGCGACGCTTGCTGCGTGCCTGTTCGGCGTGGGCGTGTGGGCTGCGGGGAAAGCGGAGAAGTTTTTTGGCCGCGTGGATCCCAGCCAAGTGGTCATTGACGAAACGGCCGGCCAGATGCTGACGTTCCTGGCCCGGCCTCAGGCATCGTGGAAGTGGCTGCTGGCGGGTTTTTTGTTGTTTCGGGCGTTTGATGTGGTTAAGCCATTTCCGGCGCGGCGGGCGGAGCGATTTCCCGGCGGCTGGGGTATTATGATGGACGATGTTTTTGCCGCTGCGTACAGTCTGGCCGTACTGAGCTTGTTGGGGTTGGTCCTCAAATGAGCTTGTGGAAAAAGGCGGACAAGTCAGATCCACCCTCGGGCAAAGGAGGAGCCTCCAAAACGAGACCTCGTATCGAGCACGTGGCACCTAGTGCCGCCATTTCCGGTGGAGAAATCGCTATCCTGGGGAGCGGATTCACGGAAGACGGCCGAAATCGCCCCTTGGTGCGATTTGGCGACCAGGTGGGCAACCTCCTGCTGAGTTCTCCGAACCGGTTGGTGGTCCGCGTACCAGATGGCGCGGTGAGCGGTGAATTGACGGTGGATACCGGGAGCGCGGTCAGCGCGCCCGTGTCCGTCGCGGTGGGCATCAACATCGCGGACAACTTGCATCCGGTGGCCAATCCCGCCATCGACGCCGCCGGGAACATCTTCACCACGTTCAGCGGCAGCCGCGGGCAGAAGGTTCCCGTTTCCGTCTACAAGGTTGACCAGGAGCACGTCATCCGCGCCTTCCTGAACGACTTGATGAATCCCACCGGCTTGGCATTCGACCGTCAGGGCTATCTTTATATCTCCAGCCGAATGGAGGGAACGATTTACAGGGTGACGCCGGATGGCCAGCGTTCGGTGTACGCCGAGGGGATGGGCGTCGCCACGGGAATCGCCTTCGACGAAGAAGAAAACCTTTACGTGGGAGACCGCACGGGGACGATTTTCAAAATTAGCCGTGATCGGCAGATCTTCGTCTTCACCACCATCGAAGCCAGTGTGGCCGCTTACCATCTGGCTTTTGGCCCCGAGGGCTCTCTCTATGTGACCGGCCCTACCACCTCGAGCTTCGATCATGTCCTTCGCGTCTCTCGGGCGGGCGAGGTGACTTCATTTTATCGTGGCCTGGGGCGACCGCAGGGGCTGGCCTTCGATATGGAGGGAAACCTCTATGTCGCCGCCTCGCTGGCGGGACGGCGCGGCATCGTGCGCCTGGCGCCCGATGCCAGGGCCGAACTCTTTGTTTCCGGATATGGCATCGTGGGGCTTGCCTTCACGCGCCACGGCTCTATGATTGTGGCGACGAACAGCTCCCTGGTGGAACTGCCCGTGGGCACTCAAGGCAAGCCTTTATTGAAGTGACAAGTGAATGGGAGAAGTCCACGGTTGACAGTCCACAGTTGAAAGTTGAAGACTTCCCAAGCCCTTACTGTTGACTCTCGACTGTCAACCGTTAACGGCTTTGCGCCCGTCACTGGTCGCTTTTCACGCGTCACCGAACTCCTATGGACGCCGAGATCATCGCTGTTGGCTCGGAACTGCTCACCCCCTATCACCTCGACACCAACTCGCTTTATCTCACCGAAAAGCTCAACGCCCTGGGCATTGAGGTACGGTTCAAAACCGTGGTGGGCGACCATCCGGAACATCTCGCTGCGGCCTTTCGCGCGGCCCTTGAACGCTCCGCGCTGATTATTCTGACCGGCGGCCTCGGACCCACCGAAGACGACCTCAGTCGTGCAGTGGTGGCGGAAGTCCTTCACCGGCCGTTGCGCGAGGTCCCCGAGCTCCGGCAGCGCCTCCAGGAGCGCTTTGCACGTCTGGGCCGCCCGATGTCGGAGAACAATTTACGGCAGGCTGAAGTGCCCGAAGGGGCCGATTGGCTCGAAAACAAGCGGGGCACGGCGCCGGGCATCTGGATCGAGCACAACGACCACCTTGTGCTGCTCCTCCCCGGCCCACCTGGTGAGCTGGAGATGATGTTCGAGGCTGCGTGTGTGCCTCGCCTGGCCCGGGTGTCTACCGGCGAACGGATCAAGTCGCGCGTGTACAAAGTGGTCGGCTTGCCCGAGTCCGAGGTCGATCAGCGAATCGCGCCTCTCTATAAGGCCTATCAGAACCCCGTGACTACGATTCTGGCCACGCCAGGCACGATTGAAGTCCACCTGCGCGCCCGAGCACCCAACGAAGAGGAAGCGGAGGCGTTGCTCGCCGAACTGGGCGATAAGATCGAACTCGCTCTCGGCGATCACGTCTTCTCCACCAAAGGCGAGTCCCTGGAAGAGGTGGTGGGGATGTACCTCGTGATGCGCCAGAAGACCGTGGCGGTGGCGGAGAGCTGCACCGGTGGGCTCCTGGCCGAGCGTCTGACCCGTATCCCAGGAAGTTCGAACTTCTTCCTGGGCGGAGCAATTTGTTACAGTAACGAGCTGAAAACGAAGCTGGTAGGTGTTCCACCCGCCTGGGTGGAGACGCACGGCGCGGTTTCAAGCCCGGTGGCCCAAGCGCTGGCCGAAGGTATCCGCGCGCGCACCGGGGCGTCGATCGGAGTGGGTATCACCGGTATCGCGGGCCCCAGCGGCGGCAGCCCTGAGAAGCCTGTGGGCCTCGTCTTCGTGGCCCTTGCCGACGAGTATGGAACGCAGGTCCGGGAATTCCGTTTCCCCGGCCCCCGCGACCGGGTCCGGCAGTGGGCCTCGCAGATGGCCCTGGAAATGATTCGCCGGAGAATCAGGGACTAGAGACTGGGGGCTAGGGGCAAGCGAAGAAAAAGAATTATCTGGCCCCAGCCCCTAGTCCCCAGCGCCGAGTATGAGAGCTTTCATTGCCATCGACCTGCCCGACTTCATTCATTCAGCGCTCGCTCAGAAACAGGCGGCCTTTCGGCGCGCCTGCCCCGACGCTCGCTGGACGCGGCCGGAAGGGATTCATCTGACCCTGAAATTCCTGGGGCAAATCACCGACGCCCAGGTGAAACAGGTTACCGATGCCTTGGCCACCCTTGGAAAGTTCGAGACTTTCTCAGTCGGGGTCAAGGGCTTCGGGTTTTTTCCCGATGCCCGGCGGCCGCGGGTTTTCTGGGTCGGCCTGGAAGCGCCTCCGGGGCTAAGTGAACTCGCAGCGCGCGTAGAGGCTTCGATGGAGCTCCTCGGCTTTCCAAGGGAGCAACGGGCTTTCACTCCCCACCTGACGCTGGCGCGCTTCCAAGTCCCTCGCCCTCAGCCCGCTCTTCGGGACCTACTCAGCCAACAGGGCGAACTGGACCTGGGGCGTTTCGAAGCCTCGGAATTTTTCCTTATTGAGAGTAAACTCTCGCCGCACGGCGCGGAATATCGCAAGGTCGCACGGTTCCCGCAGTAGGGGCGGTTCGCGAACCGCCCCTACATCCGAGCGAAACCACATGCTGGGTCCACTGAGTACGCTCGTCGCCTACCTCCTCGGTTCAATTCCTTTCGGCTACCTCATCGTACGCTGGCAGAGAGGAATTGATGTGCGCAGGACAGGCAGCGGTTCGATTGGTGCGACCAACGTCATGCGGAATCTTGGCATACTGGGTTTTGTCGTTACCTTTATCCTCGACGTCGGTAAAGGGACGGGTGCGGTACTGCTGGCGGGAAAAATGACGGCCCACAGCCCGACCTGGATGGCAGTCTCCGCCGTCGCGGCCATCCTGGGCCATTGTTTTCCTGTCTGGCTGAGGTTCCACGGGGGAAAGGGAGTCGCCACGGCTGTGGGCGTGTTCCTTGCCCTCGCCCCCATCCAGGTGGTGCTGGTTCTTGTGATTTTCTCGGCGGTGGTAGCGATTTGGCGGTACGTTTCCCTCGGGTCGATCGTCGCCACGGCAGCATTCCCTCTTCTGGTCCACTTCATGAAACATGCGCCGTTACCAATCGTTCTGGGCGCGGCGGGCGGAGCTGCCACCATCATCGCTAGACACCATGCGAACCTCCGGCGGCTCGTGAACGGCACTGAGAATCGCCTTGGAAAAAAGCCATCAGCCGTCAGCTCAACCCTAAACGGAGATTCTTGATATTTGTTGGCTGATGGCTGATCGCTGAAAGCTGAGAGCGGTTCGTTATGCGACGCATTGCAGTCATTGGCGCGGGCAACTGGGGTACGGCGCTTGCGGCGACGCTCGCCAACACGAACCACACGGTGACTCTGTGGGCCTACGAGCCCGAGGTTGTGGAAAGCCTCCGCGCGCGGCATGAGAACGAACTGTTCATGCCCGGCGTCAAGCTGCCGGATAGCATCGCGGCCACGGGCGATCTGGGGGAGGCGCTCGAAGGCGCGGAGACCGTCGTCACCGCCATGCCTTCGCACGTCTGCCGAGTCCTCTATGAAAAGATGTTGAGCTATCTCCGCCCCGAGATGATCTTTGTAAGCGCCACGAAGGGCCTCGACGCGCACCGCCTGATGCGCATGAGCGAGGTTATCCGGAGCGTAGTCGGTGCGAGCTTTTCCCCGCGCCTCACCGTGCTTTCCGGCCCGAGCTTCGCCCGCGAAGTCATCCGCGGCGATCCCACGGCCGTGGTGGTAGCGTCGGAGGATCGGGAGGCGGCCCAACTGGTGCAGCGCGAGTTTTCGTCCCGCGCGCTGCGAGTTTACACGTCGAGTGACGTCGTGGGCGTAGAGATTGGCGGCTCCGTGAAGAACGTCATCGCCATCGCCGCCGGGGTCATCGAAGGTCTGGGGCTCGGTCATAATCCCACCGCGGCGCTGATCACGCGTGGGCTCGCGGAAATCACGCGCCTTGCCATTGCCTGCGGGGCCAAACGCGAAACGCTGGCCGGGCTCGCCGGCATGGGCGACCTCGTACTCACCTGCACCGGAGCCCTGAGCCGCAATCGCACCGTGGGTGTGGAACTCGGCAAGGGGCGCAAGCTCCCGGACATTCTCGGGTCCATGCGCATGGTCGCCGAAGGCGTCAAGACCACCACCGCCACGGTCGCCCTGGCGGCCCAGCACGGCGTCGAGATGCCCATCACCCGACAGGTACACCGCGTCCTCGAAGGCCAGATTCTCCCGCGCGATGCGATCCGCGAATTGATGGAGCGAACCCTGAAAGAGGAATGAGTCGGCGCCCCTCATCGTGGAAACAAACCGTCATAACGAATGATGCCTACTGAGCTTCGTTCCTTCCTCCTCGGCACGATTGGCTTCCTTGTTGGTTCCCTCCCTTTCCCAACCCGGACGGCACGCGTTGATATGGCCCTTGCTCGTAAACCCCGATCCCGAAGCTCAGCTCCCTAGCCCCGATCCCGAGGTTTCGCTCATCAGTGTCTTACGAGGTCATTTGAGCTCGGGATCGGGGCCAGTGTCTTCGCAGGGGGCGCGCTTTCCAGTCCGTCAACTGACGGACCGAGGACGGTCCGACGAGTCGGACCGGGTAAGGGGGTGCGGCGATTCGTCACCGAACTTATGAAACACACCACTTAGGCGCCTAGCGACGGATGGGGGCCCGCTCATACTATTGATTTCCTCTGCTGATTTGCCTAAGATGTTCATAAGGGGCCGAATGAAGCGACACAAAGTAAGGCGCTTGCGCATACTCTACCTCCTCCTGTTGATCCTTATCGGCATTAGTGTCCTCCCCTTGTGGTACTACGGGTCGAAGATGCTATCGATGAACAAAGAAACGCTGGAGACCCAGGAGAGGGTACTGCAAACCAACGCCTCCGTTTCTCTGGCCCAGATGATTTCCCTCTACATGGAGAACGTGAACCAGCAATTGAAAGAGTTTTTCGACACGGTGGTCCCGCTGGCCTCTCGTGTCGAGGCCTCCAAATATGCCACCGATCCCCACCTGCGAAGCACCCTGGAGGGGTTTGTTTCCGACCGCCCCAGCGTCCTCTACGCCACGGTTTTAAACGACGAAGCGCGCGGCGTACAGGCAGGAAATTTCAACGCCCTCGCCGACGCCTTCCTGCGCAAAGCTTTGGAGTCCGCGTTCGTGGCTGTGCGCCAGGCAGAAGAATATCAAAGCAATCCCATCACCGTTTTGCGTTCCAGCGTGAACGAGCCTGTTCTCATCATGGCGCGACCCATCAAGGTGAAAGAAAAGTTCCTGGGAATGGCAGCGGCCGTGGTGACCCTGGCACCGATTATGCAGGAGTTGCAGGAAACCAGCCAGCGGACGCACGGTCTGGAAGCTTACGTCGTCGATAATTCGGGCCGCTTGGTAGCCTCTTACAATCCCGACAAGAATGTTGCCGGGATGGACATGGTCAGCGTGCCCATCGTGCAGAAGTTTCTCGCCTGGCACGGTCGGGCCCGTGTGGCGGAGACGTCCTTCTTCGGCCTGCAGCAGGGTGCCGCGTCGGTGAATATGCTGGGTACTTACAGCTCTACGCAGAAACTCGGCTGGGGCGTCATCGTGCAAAGGAAAGTGAGCGAAGCTTTCTACACCGTCAGATTAATGCAGAGGGAGACGTTGAAATGGGGTGTGCTCGTCGTCATTCTCAGCCTCGTGGCGGGCTTTTTTGGAGCCAAGACGATCACCCGCCCGATCGACCTCCTTACCAAGACGGCCCGCTCCATCGCGCACCGCGACTTCACGCAGCGGGCGGACATCCGCAGCCGCACGGAGATCGGTGAGCTTGCCCAAACCTTCAACCAGATGGCCGAGGATATCCAGCACTACATCACTGAGCTCCAAGCCTTCTCCGAAGAAAACCGGCAACTCTTTATCGACTCCATTGAAATGATCGCGGCGGCGGTGGACGCCAAAGATCCCTATACCAAAGGCCATTCCGGACGGGTTTCCGCCTATTCGGTGATCCTCGCCAAAGAGCTGGGCCTGTCGGACGAGGAAGTCGACAAGATTCGCGTCTCGGCCATCCTGCACGACGTCGGGAAGATCGGCATTGAGGACCGCGTCCTGAAAAAGCCCGGCGTGCTGACCCATGAAGAGTTCGAGCTCATGAAGCGGCACACCGTCATGGGCTACGAAATTGTGCGGCAAGTCAAACAGCTCGCCGAGATGCTGCCCGGCATTCGCTGGCACCACGAAGCGTTGAACGGCAAAGGCTACCCCGACGGCATTACGGGCGACGAACTCCCGCTGATGGCGCGCATCATCTCCTGCGCCGACACCTTCGACGCCATCACGACTGATCGGCCTTACCAGGCTGGCGCGGAGTTCCCCAAGGCGCTCGAAATCCTCCGCAGGCACGGGGGAACCAAATACGACCCCATCGTCGTGGACGCCATGGATGCAGCTTACGCCAAGGGCGCCCTGCACAAGTACGAAACTCGCCGCGCCCTCGTGGCCGCCGTCCCTCAGGTGGCCAGCTAATTCCCCCTCGCCCTTGCACCTGAGCGTTGCAGCTCTGCCGAGGTGCACTTCAAAATAGAACCCCGATCCCGAACTTGAAAGGCTTTCGTGGCAGCCATTACATTCCTTCGCCTTCGGGATCGGGGTAGAATGGGTTGGGATGGTTCAGACCTTGTTCGGCTCCGGAGAGAAAGCGAAGAAATCGGGTTTCTTCGACCGCCTGAAGCAGGCCGTGGCCTCCACCAAAGCGCAACTGGTGGAGCGCCTTGAGGAGATCGTTGAAGGCAAGGAGACGCTGGACCAGGCGGTGCTCAATGACCTCGAGACCACGCTCATCACCGCCGATTTGGGCGTCAAGACCACGCACGAAATCCTGAGCCGGCTGCAGGACCAGGTCAGCCGGCAGAAGCTCCGGGAGCCGCGCCAATTGCGCGCGGCCCTCGAGCAGGAAATTCTGGCGATTTTGGAAAGCCCCGCGGGAGGCCGTGGCCTCGCCCCTGCTCGGAAACAGCCGCCGCCTGGGATGCCTGCGGTGATCTTCGTGGTCGGGGTCAATGGCGTGGGCAAGACCACTAGCATCGCCAAACTCGCTCACTTCTACCTTCAGCAGAACCGCAAGCCGCTCCTCTGCGCGGCGGACACCTTCCGCGCCGCCGCCATCGAGCAACTTGAAATCTGGGCGGGACGTCTCGCGGTCGACATCATCAAGCAAAAGCCCGGGGCCGATCCCTCGGCAGTCCTCTTCGATGCCCTGGCCGCAGGCAAAACCCGCCACTACGACCCGGTGATTGTGGATACCGCCGGCCGCCTCCACACCAAGTACCACTTGATGGCGGAACTCGCTAAGATGTGCCGCATCGCCGGGCGCGAAGTGGCGAACGCGCCTCACGAGGTCCTGCTCGTCATCGACGCCACCACCGGGCAGAACGGCCTGGCGCAGGCGCGCGAGTTCGTCGAGCGTGCCGGCGCTACTGGGATCATCCTTGCCAAGCTCGACGGCACAGCCAAGGGCGGCGTGGTGGTCGCCATCGCCCGCGAACTCGGCCTCCCCATTCAGTTCGTGGGCGTCGGTGAAAAGGTGGACGACCTCTTGCCCTTCGATCCCCGCGAGTTCGTGGAATCCCTCTTTGAAGCCTGATCGATGGCTGCCGCGGTCAATCGCTCCTTGAGCTGACCACGCGGCCTCAGTAGGGAAGCACCGGCACCTGCCCCGGCGGAGTCGGCAAGGCCCTCTCCTACCTGAGGCGAAAAGCCCGCTATTTGTGCTGCGGACGGACCACAGGAAGCTTTTGGAGCTGAACTTGGGTCGTGGTGGTCTCGCCGGGACGCACGCTCGCCGTGAGGCGGCGCCCTCGATAACTCGCTTTGTTAACCAGGACCGAGTAGCGACCGGGAAGAAGACCGAATTGGCAGGTTCCGTTCAGACCCGTCGTCGAGCGGTACCCGGGAACGGCGACGAGCGCACCCGGGAGCCGTTCGCCTTTCTCGTCCAACACCACCACCTCCAGGATGCCTTTCTCACGCTCGGACGAGCTTGCTCGCTGCGCACTCGCCACGTGTGCACCACGCAAGCAAAAGACCGCCAACAGGAGAAGCAAGCCGGGCGAGGCTTTTCGCATGAACATCTCCTACCACTCCACATCACAAAAAGGAAGGGAGATTCTGCGGGGACTGTAGGGAGCCCCGCTAAACTGAGGTACCGTCCAGGAGGCGACACGCCTGCCTTGATACTCGAAGCTGGAAGCTGGAAGCTGGAAACTGGAAACTGGAAATTGGAAATTGGAAAATCGTCAATCCAAGATCACCTGTCGCGCCTACTGCCTATTCGCTACTCCCGCCTCTCTCCTGTGCAATCGCCAATCCCTCAACTCACGGACAATGCAACCAAGTCTGCGAGGGAGTTGGAGTTTTCCACGCTCAATCGGCAATCAGCAATCGAAAATCGAAAATGGGATAATAGCGGTTTTGTGCCGTTTGCATGTACCATCGTCCACTAATGGAATCAACAAGATAGAAGCCAAAAAGCCCCACTTCGGCTTCGCTACGGATTCGTTTATCTCACCTGTTTTCAACATGTTGACAGCTTTCCACCCCGGTCTACGGGTTCGTTTTCGGGTTCGTTCCGGTACTCTCCCTTTGTTTTCAATAAGTTGACGGCTTCGTTCCCCAAAAACTATGTTTTGCGCGTTTTCCTGCCCACTCGAGCGGGTCAAAACCCGTCCGCGCCCGCGAAAATAGAGGGTTTCGCATTCCGGACCGCTCGGGTTCCCGACGGCTTCGTTTTTCTCCCGCACGTTCTTCACCTGCTGAAGTTGTTGCCAACCGCGTTATCGTGCGCACTCTTTACGGCCACCCTGTGGTCACTCCCCGAGCTTGCGACGAGCCCTGTAACGCGCCGCGCAAAACCACTCACAACACTAGGCTACCATAGCGAAGGCCAATTGTCAAGGAAAAAAATACCGTTTGTAGGGCCGGGGCTTGCCCCGGCCTGCCTGCCGCAGGCAGGGCAGGCAGGCCCAGGCCGCCCCACGGTTGGACTTTGCCGTTCGACAGGCCCACGCCCCTGAGCGAAGTCGAAGGGCTCACCGTCCCTGAGTCCCGCGCCTGCGGGATCGAAGCGAAGGGGCGGCCCTACAGAGAGACCACCCTCAGCACGTAGCAATGGCTCAATGATTCAATGACTGCTTGGTTGATTCTCTCGCGAGGAGAGCGCACAATCGGGTTAGCAACCCTGCGGACCAAGTGCGAGTCCAAGAACGTAGCGAGGTGGCCTCCGATGAGGAAAGTCCTGAACGTCATTCTCCTCGGGACGATTCTGCTTTGCCTGGCATTTCCGGGCTACGCCGGGGATGAGCAAGCAGCGCCCACTCAAGACAAACAGGAGAGAAAAGCCGCCGCGGCGCTTAAGGCGATCGCACCGCGCGAGTCGGCGGCGCGTTACCCTGTCCATGGGGAATTGGACGGCGTAGCGATTGGCGCCGCGCTCCTGACGCCGGACGAGGTCCAGCACGCTTTCACGACCGACCTCAACCGTTGCTGCTCCGTCGTCGAGGTCGCCCTATACCCGGACAAGGGGAAGGCTCTGGAGATTGCGCGCGAAGATTTCACCTTCCGCATCGCCGGAACCGATACGACCGCCAAGCCCGCCGGGCCGAACCTGCTGGCCCTGACCCTTCAACAGGCCGCCTCCGCCAGACGAGACATCTCTCCCTCCGGGTCCGTGGGAGTCGTATATGGAACGGGAGGCGGCTATGATCCGACGACGGGCCAAACGCGCGGGCGCGGGGTTTCCACTTCGGTGGCCATGGGCGTCGGCGTGGGCGGCTCCGGCGGCAAGCCAACTTCCACCGACCGGGCCATGGAAGCGGAGCTCAGCGCGAAAGGTCTTCCGGAAGGAATCGTCTCCGCCCCCGTGGCGGGCTACCTTTACTTTCCTCTGACCACGAAGAAAAAGAAGGCTGCCCGCCAGTTGGAGTATGCCTTGGCGGGCCAGAACGTTGTCCTTGCTCTGCCCTGAGCGAAACAACTGGTGGCAGCGGCGCCTCACACGGCAGGCTTTGCGCGCCATCTTCGTAGCGCGGCCACCTCTTTGGGCGTTAAATCGCGCGATTGGCCGACCTCAAGACCCTCCAGGGTCAGCGGGCCGATGCGCGTGCGAACCAGTTTGAGAACCTTAAATCCCACCGCCTCGATCATGCGCCGGACCTCACGGTTCTTACCTTCCGTGAGCACCGCTTCAAGCCAAGTGTACTTGCCGCGATCCTCCATGCGCCGAACGCTCAGCGGCTTTGCCCAGTCGCCCCGCTTCATTTGGACGCCACCGTTCAGCCTGGCAATAATCTCCTCGCTCAGAATCGCGCTGGTCTTAACAAGATAGGTTTTCGGGATTCGGGACTCGGGACTGGCCACAAGATCCGCAAACTCGGTATCGTTCGTCAGGAGCAGCAGCCCGGAAGAGTCCTTGTCGAGCCGACCCACGGGGGACACCCAGGGCGCAATTTCTCCCAGGTACGCGTACACGGTCTTGCGGCCGCCTGGGTCGCCATGGCTGGTGATGATACCCTTGGGCTTATAGAAGCGCAGGTAGATCTTGCGTGCGCGCTTGAGGCGTTGCCCATCGAGATGCACCACGTCGCGCTCGGGTCGGACCCAGCAGTCCGGGTCGCGAACGACTCGGCCGTTCACTTTCAGCCGGCCGGCGACGATAGCCTGCCGCGCCGCGCTGCGCGACGCGAGGCCGAAGCGCGACAGGACACGGTCGAGGGTCATGAGGGGCTTCGGTTTCATGCCACAAGCACAAGTCGAAAGTCGAAAGTCGAAAGTTGAACGTTGAGAACGGAAAAACGCTACCCAGCCTCTTGACCTTCAACCTTCGACTTTCGACTGTCGACTGCCTCTAGATCTCGACTTCCGTGCCCACACCTTGCTGCGCCGCCGCTTCAAGCACCAAGTGTGCGGCGACGGCGTCCTGCACGGCTACACCTACGGACTTGTACAGGGTAATCTGCTCCGGAGACGTCCGCCCCGAGCGCGCGCGCGCGACCAGCTCGCCAATCTCAGCATGGATATGGTCTTCCCTGATGAGCCCGTCGCGGATAGGCCAGCGTAAGTCGTTGGCACCGGACGGGGCGGGCGCCAGCGCCGCCTGACGTGTTTCGACGACCACGAGCGCCCGCCTCACCGCCTCCGCGTCCACCTCGCAGCCTTCAGGGTTCAGGCCGACGGAGTTGACGTGCATCCCCGGCTCGAGCCATTCCCCCTTCACTACAGGCTCCGCAGCATGCGTGGCCGCACAAATGATGCCGGCCCCGGCAAAGGCTTCTTCCGCCCATTCGCACCCGCTCGTCCGGATGCCGAGCTCACGCGAGAGTTCTTCCGCCAGCGCCGCCGCCTTCCTCTGATTTCGGCCCACCACGCGGATCTCACGGACCGGCCGAACGCGCGGGATGGCCATGGCGTGAGCCCGCGCCTGTACCCCCGTCCCGACGATGACCAGCACCTGCGCATCGGAACGTGCCAGCAGCCGTGTGGCGAGCGCCGAGCCGGCTGCAGTCCGCGCGGCTGTGATGAAGGCCCCATCCATCAACGCGCGCGGCGAGCCGGTTTGCGGGTCGCAAACCAGGATCACCGCCTGATGGCTCGGTAAACCGAGCGCTGCGTTTTCCGGGAAGACGCTCACCAACTTGGTGGAAAGCGTGGAGAGGGAGCCCAAGAAGACGGGCATCACCGCGAGCAAACCTCGCCGCTCGCGAACTTGGGCGACGATGCGCGCCGGCATGGAGACACGGCCAGCGCTCAACTCGGCCATCGCCGGACCGAGTGATTCCACCAGCCGGTCGAAATCCAGCAGGCGCTCGACTTCACGACGGTTGAGGAACAACATTGTCGGAGTTGAAAGTCAAAAGTTGAAGGTCACAAGTAATAAGGCCCACCCTCCCCCGTACCTATCGAGTGTTGACCGCCCAGGGCGGGCTTTCGACTTTCAACTCTCGACTTTCAACTTCCTGCCAGGAACGACACCTCGTCTAACCGGATAAAGTCTTGCACAACGGATTCCGGAGAGGCATCCAACTTGCCTATCGGGCCGAAAAAGGCCACGCGACCCTCCATGAGAAACACCACCCGGTCGGCCAGCTTGCGCGCCAGTCTCATATCGTGCGTGACCACCACGGAGGTGAGGCCGGTCTGGCGTTTGAGTTTCAGGATCAGGTTGCTAAGGGTGTATGCCATCAGCGGGTCTACCATGGTGGTAGGTTCGTCATAGAGGATGGCTTCGGGCTCGGCGGCAAGGGCGCGCGCGATGGCTACTGCTCGCTTCATGCCTGTGCTCAGGTCCGCGGGCATCAGCTCCTGGACGCCCTCAAGTTCGACCCACGCCAGGAGCTCTTCCACCCGCGCTTGGATATGCTCCTCATCCATGGGAAGCCCCCGCTCGGCGCGTTCGCGCAGCGGGTAGGCGACGTTTTCGCCCACCGTCAAGGAGTCAAACAGTGCTCCGGACTGAAAGACCATGGTCACGCGACGGCGGATATCTGTGAGCTCCTCTTCGGTCATCCGGGAGACTTCGCGCCCGGCGACGTAAACTTGCCCCGCGTCTGGCCGGAGGAAACCCAGGATGTGCTTGAGGGTGACGCTCTTGCCGACGCCGCTCCGCCCCAGAACCACCACCATCTCGCCGCGGCACACTTCGAAACTTACGTCCTCGAGCACCGGCTGTGCGTCGAACGCCTTGTACACGTGCACAAATTCGATGTAAGGGCGGTCGCCAGTTCCCACTTTCGCGTTACCCCCATAACGAGCCGTCAGCAGTCAGCTATCAGCTTTCAGCGTGCGATGAACACGGAGATGTGAGTTCTATGGACAACGAGCTGTTTCACGTTGTCTTCAGTCTCTTTTGAGTCTTTATTCTCCGCACTAACCTTTCCACCTGCCGATCGAAGACCGCCTGACGCTTTGCGGCAAAACGACGCTGTCCCTTCCCGGAAACAGGGCTTCGGTGACCGGCTTTTAGCTTCACGCGGGACCTCTGTCATAGACCCTTTCTTGCCGCTCGACCACACGCTGACCGCTGATGGCTGAGAGCTGAAAGCTCCTTCTCGCCGCCTCGTAGTCTTCCCGCGTATTCATGTTATCAAAAATGCGCGGAGGAAACCCGGCGCGCGCGATTTCCCGCCAGGGCAGCACCAAACATTGAACGCGCGGAAGGAATCGGCTGACTTCGTTCTCCCCGGCCGCGAGCCGGGCGCGAATCGGCCCAAGCGCCCGCCGCCGGTAGACGGCACTCAGCGGCTGCAACCCCTGCTGCCAAGTCTCAGGGAGGGTTACATCGGCCCGGCTCGTGCAAGCCCGCGCGCACAAAAAACGGAGAAACCGCGCGCCCATGAAAGGCATGTCACAACCCAAGAAGAGATTTAATTCCGTCCGCGAGAGGCTGAGGCCGGTATAAATCCCTGCTAGCGGGCCGCGGCCGAGAAGCTCATCCGGAAAAACTGGAACGTCAACACGCGCGAAGTTCTCAGGCGGGCCGATGACGGTTACTGAATGGCAGACGCGGCGCAGCAAACGTATCTGCCGTTCCAGCATCGTTTCTTCACCGAGGACAAGCTTGGCCTTATCTCGGCCCATGCGCCGGCTGGCTCCGCCCGCCAGAACAAAGCCTGAAACGGAAACGAAACGCTTTACCATCGCAGTAGGATTTCAGTTGTCAGTTGTCCGTGGTCCGTTGTCAGTTGTCGGTAGCCAGTAGTCAGGAGTTGAGGGTATCAGAATCAGGAGTCGTTTACGACGGACAACGGACGACGGACAACTGACAACAGACTACTGCCCACTGCCTTCTGACTTCAGATTTCTGACGTCTGCCTGGTGCCCCCTCACGCCCTACTGTTCTTCCCGCCGTTCGAGCCCTGTTAGCAGAAACCTCCTGTCGCCGCCAAATTTGGGGCGATATTCATAATGCTTTTCAGGGAGCGTGAAAACATAGGAGTCGGGCATGACCAGACTTGTCTCGCGCGCTTCGAACACCTGGTCGTCGAGAAACTCCGTCCAGGAATCTTGAACGACTTGACGAAACTTCTCCACGGTGGGCGAGTCCGTTTTCAGGAACTCCCGCGGATCGATTAATGCATAAGCAGCCTTGAAATTGTGAAGGTGCAAGGCGGAGATGAAACGATAGAGGGTAAAGTCCGGATTGGCTGAATACTGGGTCTCGGCGGGAATGTAGGCTTGCCCCTCCCAGCGATAGACTGTCCGCGCCTGAAATCCACGCCGGCCGCCTTTCGCAAAGACCAGCAGTCCCGGGTCGGCGCGCCCCGTCACGATCATCTCCGTGCGCTCCTGCCCCGCTACGCCGCGGAATTCGATTTGGCCATGGTCATAGGTTCGAAAGCGGCTCTCGTCAGCCTGCCCGTCCCACACTAGGGTCGCCCCATGATCCTTGAATTGAAAGACCGCAGGATAAGGTGCCGCGGCGTCGCCATTCACGGTCACCACAGCGATCCCCCCGCTCGTAGGCCGACCCAAGCGAATGACCTGGAACTGGAGACCTTCAGCGCTGCCCACCAGGCGCGAGGCCCTCCACCGCGCTCCATCCCAGGCCAGCAAGTACAGGCGCCAGGAGGGGCGCGCGCGTTCTTCTCCTTGGAAGTCTTCTCCGGCCGGCTCGGGCAGAAACCACTTCAACGCCACTTCCGAAATCCCATCACCGTCCAGATCCCCCAGTTTCGTCAAGCTGCTCGCCGGTGAATTGGGTTCGACCTCACCCTTCTCAGCCATTTCAACGCCCAGAGCCTTGGCCAGCATTCCTATATCGGCGACCCTGAGGGCGTCCAAAGCCGGTTGGATTCGGGCCGGCACCTCATCAGGTGGTTCGGCCTCCTGTACCGAAGCCGCATTGGGGGCCGATGGCGTCTGCCCCTGCTGCACGGAGATGACCTGGACGCGCGAATATGCGATGTCCCCAACGATGGCGCAAGGCGCTCCCCCGATCCCTGCCAGAAGCGCCACGACCGCCAACCCGTTGCAGGACCGCAGGCGGTCCAGTGTTGTATGGGGAAAAGCGCGAAAGGGAAATAGCCTCATAGTTCGGCGCAATTATAGTCGCTCATGCTGCTTTGCGGCACCCGGAAAACATGAAAATGGGCGGCCGCACAAGGAGAGGAACGGTAGGTCCCGCTCCGCGGGATCACGGGTCCCGTTCCAAACCCTTCCGCTTCCCAGTCAATCCGCACCGCAGTAGGTTGGAACGGGACGGGCGGGACTTCGATGGATCCCGATAAAAGCAATCGGGACAGGTCGGGGCAGGCCGTCCGTGCGGATATCAAGGGCGAAGGTCCTCGGGTTGTTGTCACTCCCGCAGCGAGGATGTTGGCATCTCGCACTGGGCAAAATTTCTTCTTGACAAGCGAGAAGCAAACCGGTAGATTAGCACTCTAGACCATTGAGTGCTAAGTGGGCGCGAGAAGAAATTTGTACGTAGCTATCTCTCACAAAACAGAATGGTTAACTGTGTGGAGGTTACCAGAGTTACGTGTCTCTCGAAGCTCGTCAACGTCCTGGACGCCGACACGCTGTGCTTCCTGAAATCTGAGGAGGAAAGGAGACTGGACAAATGAGGATTAGACCTCTTCATGATCGCATCCTGATAAAGCGAATCGAGGAGAAGGAAACCGTGAAAGGCGGCATCATCATTCCCGACACGGCGAAGGAAAAGCCGCAGGAGGGCGAAGTGATTGCCGCTGGGAACGGCAAGAAGACCGAGGAAGGAAAGCTGATCCCGCTCGATGTGAAGGCTGGGGACCGCATCCTCTTCGGCAAATACTCCGGCACCGAAATCAAGATCGAGGGCGAGGAGTACTTGATCTTGCGCGAAGACGAGGTGCTGGGGGTGATCGAGACTGCCAAGGCCGCCGGCGGCAAGAAGTAATCCGTCAACTGACGGATCAGTGGTCCCGCCATGGCGGCTCAGTAGCCAGTCGTCGGCGGAGCCGAGGTACTTGCTAATGACTGCCAGGGCGCAAAACAACGTACCACAGACGAAAAGCAACGGACGAATATTCAAAGGAGATTTTGGAGGGAGGTAAGATGGCAAACGCAAAGCAAATTGTGCATGGCGAAGAAAGCCGCCAAGCTATTCTCAAGGGCTTGAATAAGCTGGCGGACGTCGTAAAGGTTACGTTGGGCCCCAAGGGGCGCAACGTGGTTTTGGACAAGAAATTCGGTCCCCCCACCATCACCAAGGACGGGGTGACTGTCGCCAAGGAAATCGAACTGAAAGACCCGCTGGAGAACATGGGTGCCCAGATGGTGCGCGAAGTGGCCTCCAAGACGTCTGACGTGGCTGGCGATGGCACTACCACGGCCACGGTGCTGGCACAGGCGATTTACCGCGAGGGTGTAAAGACGGTCGCCGCCGGCGGCAACCCCATGGCCATCAAGCGGGGGGTTGAAATGGCCGTGCGGTCCGTGTGCGGGTATGACGAAGTCCAGAAAGACGGCTCGAGGAAGCACGTGAAAGGCGAGCTCGACAAGCTCTCCAAGCCCGTCGAGGGTTCGATGATCGCGCAGGTCGGTTCCGTCTCGGCGAATAACGACATGACCATCGGCAACATCATCGCCGAGGCCATGAAGAAGGTCGGCAAAGATGGCGTGATCACCGTCGAGGAAGCAAAGACCATGGAGACCTCGCTCGAGGTGGTCGAGGGCATGCAATTTGACCGCGGCTACCTCTCGCCCTACTTCGTGACCGATCCCGAGCGGATGGAGTGCGTGATCGAGGATGCCTCCATCCTCATCCACGAGAAGAAGATCAGCTCGATGAAGGACTTACTGCCTTTGCTCGAGCAGATTGCCAAGTCGGGCAAGCCGCTGCTGATCGTCGCGGAGGAGGTCGAGGGCGAGGCGCTGGCCACCCTGGTGGTGAACAAACTACGGGGGACCTTGCAGTGCTGCGCGGTGAAGGCTCCGGGCTTCGGCGATCGGCGCAAGGCGATGCTGGACGATATCGGTATCCTCACGGGTGGCAAGGCCATCACGGAGGACCTGGGCATCAAGCTGGAGAACGTGAAGCTCGACGACCTGGGCCGGGCCAAGAAGATCACCGTGGACAAGGACAACACCACGATCATCGAGGGTGCTGGCAAAACCTCCGCGATCGAAGGCCGCGTGAAGCAGATTCGCACCCAAATCGAGGAGACCACCTCCGACTACGACCGCGAGAAGCTGCAAGAACGGTTGGCGAAGTTGGTGGGTGGCGTCGCCCAGATCAAGGTGGGCGCGGCGACCGAGACCGAGATGAAGGAGAAGAAGGCTCGGGTCGAGGACGCCATGCATGCCACCAAGGCAGCCGTGGAAGAAGGGATCGTCCCTGGTGGCGGGGTATCCTTGCTGCGCTGCATCCCGGCGCTCGACAAGCTCAAGGCCGAGGGTGACGAGCAGATCGGCATCAACATCGTCAAGCGGGCCCTCGAGGAACCGCTGCGCCTGATCGCCCAGAACGCGGGGTGGGAAGGGGCTGTGGTGGCGGAGAAGGTCCGGGGCAATTCCAACGCGAACTTCGGCTTCGACGCTCAGGCCGAGACCTTCACCGATCTGGTCGAGGCGGGCGTCATTGACCCGACCAAGGTCACCCGTTGCGCGCTCCAGAATGCTGCTTCCATCGCCTCACTCATGCTCACTACGGAGGCGCTGGTCAGCGAGTTCCCGGAGAAAGAAGAGAAGGGTCACGCTGGCCCACCGGGCGGCGGCATGGGCGGCGGGATGTACTGAGAGAACAGTCGGAAGTCGAAGGTTGAAGGTCGAAAGCACCAAGGGCGGGGAGAACGCTTCCCCGCCCTTCTTCTTTTGGGGGCCCGCGGGCGGATCGTCTGTCACTCGCCTCTTGCATTGTATCTATGGCTGGTATATACTTGCCGTATGGCCGTCACCAAGGTCTTTCGCAGTGGAAACAGCCAAGCCGTGAGAATTCCCAAGAAGTTACGGTTCCGCTCCCGGCAGGTGGAGATTCTGAAGCGCGGGGACGAGATTGTGCTGCGCGAGCGACCGACGAATCTCTCTGCTGCTTTTGAGCTTCTTGCCAGCCTCTCACCCGACTTCTTCCAGGGTGGCCGCCGCCAACCCAAGCTGGACAAGCGGCTGGGGCTTTGATGCGCTACCTCCTCGACACCAATATTTGCATTTACATCGCGAAGCAAAAACCTCCCGGCGTCCTGGCACGCCTTCGGCGCTTGCGGCCTGGCGATGTGGGCATGTCCGTCATGACCTATCTGGAGCTTGTTTATGGCGCCTGGAAGAGTCTGCGCCGGGAAGAGAATCTGGCGCGCATCCAGGAGTTGGAGCGACTGATCCCCGCGCTCCCTCTGGACTCAAGTACCGGTCGGCACTATGGCGAGGTGCGGACTGAACTCGAGAGAAAAGGGTCACCCATCGGCGCTTACGATCTGCTGATCGCTGCGCATGCCCTGAGCTTGGGGCTGACGCTCGTCACGAATAACGTCCGGGAGTTCCGTCGAATTGCGTCGTTGAGCGTGGAGAACTGGGCCGAGGGACAGCAGTGAGAAAGAAGGCAGCAAGCAGTAAGCAGTAGGCAGCGAGCGCCTTCTGCGAGTCCCGATGAAGTCGGGACAAAACCAAAGGGCGGGGAGAACGCTTCCCCGCCCTTCGTGTTTGAGACACAAGTAGCGCACACCTCCACGCCTGAGGCCCTTCCGCAAGTAGGCAGTACGCAGAAAGCAGTCGGCAGTAGGGAGTAGGAAGTCAGCAGAGGGCAGTGGGTAGAAGATCTCAGGCGGGGGCGCACGGCATACGTCCCGGTGGCAATGTCCCGCGCATTTCCACCCTAAATTGGCGGCTCTAAAGGGTCTGCTTGAAAGCCCGACTGCTTGCGGGTTCTGTCCGTCAACTGACGGACGGAGGGGCGAGTTTTTTCGGATTAGTCACCCTCGCCCCCTTGGGGGAGAGGGTGGCCCCATCCCGCTCTGAGCGGGAGGACCGGGTGAGGGCGTAGCCACGCTACGGATCTTGTGCCGTGGGCTTTTGATCATTTCCATCAAGAACGCACGGCAGAAAGAGCCTGCGGTGGCTACCTGCTCCAAGGCCGCCTGGAGATGCGCAACATGGCCTTTTTCAGGCGCGCAGCCATCCATCCCCAAATGAAAAACGCGGAGTTGACAAACAACTCCGCGTTATTCTGCGTTTGACTGTTTTCTACCTTCTGCTTGCTCTTCCGAGAACACGAAGGGCGGGATAGTGATCCCCGGCCTGGACACACCGCAGAACCCTGTACCAGATGGTGCAGGGCAGGGTTGCAGGGCGAACCCTACGCTACACACTACGGCGCGAGCGACAAGCGCTCTACATGCCGACGATGTCCACCAATTCCTTCACGGCGGCAGCGGACTTCTGAAGGGCGGCGTGCTCTTCGGGCGTCAGCTTGATTTCGATAATCTCCTCGATGCCACGCGCGCCCAGCTTGACCGGCACGCCCACAAACAGGCCGTGAATGCCGTACTCGCCTTCGAGGTAAGCCGCGCAGGGAAGGATTTTCTTGCGGTCACTAAAGATGGCATCGACCATCTCGACCACCGCGGCGGAAGGGGCGTAGTAGGCGCTCCCGGTTTTTAAAAGACTTACGATCTCACCGCCGCCCTTGGCCGTCCGCGCGATGATCTTATCGAGCTGCTCTTTCGGCATCAGCGCCGAAATTGGTATCCCCGCCACCGTCGTGTAGCTCGGCACCGGCACCATCGTGTCGCCGTGCCCGCCGAGGACCAGGCCTTGAACGTCCCGAACCGAGACGTGGAGCGCCGCAGCGATGAAGGTCCGGTAGCGCGCCGTGTCGAGGATGCCGGCCATCCCCATCACGCGGTTCTTGGAAAAGCCACTGACCTTGTAGGCCGTCTGCGTCATGGCGTCCAGCGGATTGGTCACCACAATGAGGATCGAGTCCGGTGAATACTTCGCGACTTGCTCGACGGTGCTTTTCACCACGTCGAAGTTGGCCTTCAGCAAGTCGTCACGACTCATGCCGGGCTTGCGCGGGAAGCCCGCCGTCATGACCACCAGGTCTGAGTTCGCGGTGTCCGCGTAATCATTCGTTCCCTTGATTGTCACGTCGTACCCTTCGATGGGACCCGATTGGAGCAAGTCGAGGCCTTTACCTTGTGGTATGCCCTCGAGGATATCGATCATGACCACGTCGCCCAATTGCTTGTCAGCCAGACGGTGCGCCACCGTGGCGCCCACGTTCCCTGCACCAACCACCGTTATCTTCTTGCGCATGAGTGCCTCCGGGGAGAAAGAGATCTGAGGAGCCGCATTAGACCGGGCTCGCGAGTGAAGAGTATGAGTGCCGGAAGTTCTCCAAGCCGTCAGCCCTCAGCAGTCAGCGATCAGCAAGAAAGAACGCTGTGGCTGAAAGCTGATAGCTGACGGCTGATAGCCTGACGACATGTCCGCGTAAAGCTCTCTAGACAGGCTGGGAGGCAGGTTTTCCCTCCCCCAGTAAGTTCGAGCTCAGGCCGCAAGGGCCTTGGCCACGCCGTCCATGTTCTCGATAATGGCGCTGGCAAAGGCACTGCTGCTAACTTTCTGCACGTCCGTGATGCCCTCCATCTTCATCAGCCGCTCGAGGTCGTAAGTGACACGGTGCTGCGCGATGGTGGCGGCCAGGGCACCCTCAATCAGCTTGCTGACTTCCGGCCAACCCATGAATTCGAACATCAGGGCGCCGGAGCGGATCACCGCGCCAGGATTAATCACGTCTTTGTCCGCGTACTTGGGCGCGGTGCCATGCGTGGCCTCAAACAAGCCGTAGCCGTCGCCAATGTTGGCGCCGGGCGCCACCCCCAGCCCGCCGATCTGCGCCGCGCACGCGTCGGAGAGGTAGTCGCCGTTCAGGTTGGGCGTGCAGACTATCTGGTACTCATCCGCGCGCGTCTGGATTTGCTGGAGCATCGAATCGGCAATGCGGTCGTTCACCAGGATCTTGTTCTTCCACTGTCCACGGCCGTGGGTCGCGTAGATAGCATCCAGGCAGTCCTTCACTTCCTTATAAATCTGCTGCTTGAACTGCTCGGTCGCCATTTCCAGGCCAGGCTCCACCATGGCGGCATTGGCCTCGATGGACAAATCCGGCTTCTTGTCCTTGTTGTCGAGGGTCCAGCTCTCCCGCTCGGTCACGACCTGCAGGCGGAACTCTTCCTTAGCCAGTTCGTAGCCCCAGTCGCGAAACGCGCCCTCCGTGAACTTCATGATGTTGCCCTTATGGACCAGCGTCACGGTCTTGAGGCCGTTATCAATCGCGTAGCGGATCGCCCGGCGCACGAGTTGCTTCGTGGCCGTGATGGAAATCGGCTTGACGCCCACGCCCGCGTCGGGACGGATCTGCTTCTTGGCGTTGTCCTCACGCAAGAGCTGATTAACGAGTTCAATCAGCCGCTTCACCTGAGGCGTCCCCTCGCGCCACTCCATGCCCGCGTACACGTCTTCGGTATTCTCGCGGAAGATGATGATGTTCATTCGCTCCGGGTGTTTGACCGGCGAAGGCACACCCGGAATGTATTTGACGGGCCGCCAGCAAGCATAGAGGTTCAGCAACTGGCGCATGGCAACGTTCAAGCTGCGAATGCCGCCGCCTACGGGAGTGGTCAGCGGCCCTTTGATGGCGATGCGAAACTCTTTGACAGCATCGAGCGTGCCTTGCGGCAACCACTCGCCAAATTGCTTAAAGGCCCTTTCGCCTGCGAAGACCTCGTACCAGACAATTCGCCGCTTCCCGGCGAACACCTTTTCCACCGCAGCATCAAATACGCGTCGCGACGCTTTCCATATATCTCTCCCGGTGCCATCGCCCTCAATGAAAGGGATAATGGGAGTGTCCGGGATGACAAACTTTCCATCGACGTAAGTAATTGACTTGCCGTCACTTGGCACAGGAACACCGTTAAAAGATTGCATGGGTCAAAAAACCCTCCCTTGTTTGATTTCGCATCAATTGGGGCAATTCTGTGGCCAGATGCATGAGAGTACGAGCCCGCATGGCCAGAGCACACTCGCCACCCCACAGGCCATAGTCCGCGCAGCTAGTCCCGTGACCGCCCGATAAGTTTCCGGCCGTGCTTGTGTGCATCCCAAGCCTTCACAATGAGCACGCTCGGCCAAAAGCACCTTCTTAGGCGGGCACGGGACTAGTCCAAGAGGCCTGGGGGCGGAAAGACCCCCCTTCCGGAATTGGGTTCGGGGCGGCTCGCGCGGCCAGTCGCTCCATCACCGCGGGGCCCTCAAAGAACCGCAGACTGTGAAGAAACCCAGCCGGCTGAAGCGCGCCCTCCGTCGCCCCGACGGGCCGGGGTGCCGCCCTCCCACCAAGTTCGCGACAGGAGCCGCCCGCCGCTAGATGAGCAGGCTGCGCAGCACGGTCGGGAGGATGCCGCCGTTGCGGTAGTAGTTCACCTCCACAGCCGAATCCAATCGTGCAATGGCCCGGAAACTCCGGCGTGCCCCGTCGGGGCTCACCGCCGTCACGGTCACCTCAGAGCGGGGTCGGATGTAGTCGCTCAGGCCGCTGATATCGAACACCTCTTGCCCGGTCAGGCCGAGGGTCGCCACGTTTTGACCCTCCAAGAACTGAAGGGGTAACACGCCCATCCCGACCAGATTGCTGCGATGGATGCGCTCGTAGGTCTCCGCCAGCGTCGCCTTCACGCCCAACAGCAGCGTGCCCTTAGCCGCCCAGTCGCGCGAGGAGCCGGAACCATATTCCTTGCCGGCGATCACCAAGAGCGGCACGCCTTCTGCCCGGTAGCGCATAGCCGCCTCGTAGATGGACATCCGCTCTCCCTCCGGAAAGTGAACCGAAACGCCGCCCTCCGTGCCGGGGACCAGCAGGTTCTTCAACCGAATGTTGGCGAAGCTTCCGCGGACCATTACTCGGTCGTTGCCCCGCCGGGAACCATAGGAGTTGAAATCTTTCTTCTCAATGCCACGTTCAATTAAATAGCGGCCTGCCGGGCCGTCAACCGGGATGTCACCCGCGGGCGAGATATGATCGGTGGTCACGGAATCGGCCAGCAAGACAAGCACCCGCGCACCACGAATATCCCTCACCGGCGGCGGCTCCACGCGGAGTTCGGTAAAGAAGGGCGGTTCCTGGATGTAGGTCGAGTCGGGCCGCCACTGGTAGAGCGCACCCCCAGCAACCGGGATGGCGTTCCACACCGGGTTGCCTTCCCAGACGTTCCTGTAACTCTCGCGGAACATCTCTTGCCGGACCGCCCGGCTCATGGTCGCGACAATCTCCTCCTGCGAAGGCCAGATGTCGCGCAGGTAGACCGGCGCGCCACGGGGATCCTGCCCGAGCGGGTCGTTGACCAGGTCGATGTCCACCGTTCCCGCCAATGCGTACGCCACGACCAGGGGCGGCGAGGCCAAGTAGTTGGCACGCACCTGAGGATGGACGCGTCCTTCGAAGTTCCTGTTCCCCGACAGAACCGCAGCCGCAACCAGTTGGTTCTCAGCCACTGCCTTGGCCACCTCGGGCGGCAGCGGCCCGCTGTTACCGATGCATGTGGTGCAGCCGTAACCGACCAGGTCGAACCGCAGCGCGGCCAGCGAATCGAGCAATCCAGACGCCTTCAAGTATTCCGTGACCACTTTCGAGCCCGGCGCCAGGCTGGTCTTCACGAAGGGGGGAACTTGAAGGCCGCGCTCCGTGGCTTTCTTGGCCAGCAGCGCTGCGCCCAACATCACCGAAGGGTTTGAGGTGTTGGTGCAGGAAGTGATGGCGGCAATGACCACCGCGCCGTGCCCGAGCTTTACCTGCGCGCCGTTGAAGCTCACCAGCGCTGCACGCCCTGCGTCCTCAGCCGACAAGCCAAACCCGCGCTCCTTCACCGGCGCCGTAAGTGCCCGGCGGAACGCGCGCCCCATCTGAGAGAGCGGAACACGGTCATGCGGCCGCTTGGGGCCAGCAAGACTCGGCTCCACGGTTTCCAGATCCAATTCCAGCGTTTCGCTGAACCCAGGTTCGGGTGTGTGCTCAGAGCGGAAGAGCCCTTGCTCCTTGGTGTAGCGCTCGACGCGCTCCACTTCCTCCTCGCTGCGCCCAGTCTGGCGCAGGTAGCGCAGGGTCTCCGCGTCCACCGGGAAGAAACCCATCGTAGCGCCATATTCAGGCGCCATGTTGGCCACCGTAGCGCGATCGGCAAGTGACATCGCGGAGAGGCCGTCACCATAGAACTCCACGAACTTGTCAACCACACCTTTCTTGCGCAGCATCTCGGTGACCGTGAGCACAAGGTCCGTGGCGGTAACGCCTTCCCGCAATCGGCCCTTCAGTTTGAAACCGACCACCTTGGGCGTGAGGAAGTAGTAGGGCTGGCCGAGCATCGCGGCTTCCGCTTCGATACCTCCCACCCCCCAGCCCACCACCCCGAGCCCGTTGATCATTGTCGTGTGGGAGTCGGTGCCCACCAGGGTGTCAGGGAACAGAACTGTTTCCGTGCCTTCCTTCCGGCTCAGGACCACTTTGGCCAGGAATTCCAGATTCACTTGATGCACAATCCCCGTAGCCGGCGGAACCACGCGGAAGTTATCGAAGGCCTTCTGCCCCCAACGCAGGAATTCGTACCGCTCGCGGTTGCGCTCGAACTCAATCTCGCTGTTGCGCTCGAGCGCCGTCGGGCTGCCAAATACATCCACTTGCACCGAGTGGTCAATCACCAAGTCCACCGGAACCAACGGGTTGATTTTGGCCGGATCGCCGCCCAAGCGCCTCATGGCGGAGCGCATGGCGGCCAGGTCCACTACGGCCGGGACGCCAGTGAAATCTTGCAGGATGACTCGCGCCGGCTTGAAAGGCACCTCGCGGGCCGCAGGCGAAGGAGCCGTCCAGCCTGCGAGTGCCGCCACATCTTCCTCCGTGACCAGCACGCCGTCACAGTTCCGCAAGACCGATTCGAGCAGCACCTTGATCGAGAACGGAAGGCGCGAGATTTTTCCTACGCCGGCCTTCTCTAAGGCGTCGAGACGATAAATGGTGGCACCGCCATTCCGCGTCTCAAACGAGGCGCGCGCGCCAAACGCGTCTTTCCTCTTTTGGTCCATGACTCTCCTCCCCTAAGCTGCAAACCGCTATTCTAACCTGTGAGCGCGTCGAAGACGACCCCTGCCGAAGGCTGACCGCAAACTGGATTCCTCAAACTATTTCCCAACCACGCCACCTCGAAACGCACTCCCCAAGTTGCGATGACCCAATGCCTCCTGCCGAGCGGCAGCAGCCCCGCTCCACAGGGTTATCCCTACACCCTACTTCCTATTTCCTACTCCCGAGTTCTCAGGCCCGAGTCCCGGCTTTTCGCCAGACCCAGCGCGCGTTCGGCGGCGGCCCGCCCAGTGCGAACGCAGTCCGATATCCCAATCCCCGAGTAAGCGTTCCCCGCTAGAAACAGGCCAGGATGGTTCTGAAGTTGGGCGTCGATTTTCTGCACGCGCTCCGCGTGTCCAACTGTGTATTGCGCCATGGACGAGGGCCAACTGTGGATGCGGTAGAACTGGGGCTGCCGCGAGAAGTTTAGGATATCTCGGATTTCACGACGCACCAGCGCGACCACCTCCTCGTTGCTGAGGTTCAGGACGTCGGGGTCGCGTGTTCCGCCCAGGAAACAGCGGAGCAGGGCTTTCCCTCTCGGAGTGCGATGATGAAATTTGGCATGCACAAAGGTACAGGCTAACATGCGCCGGTTCTCTCGGCGCGGGATAAGGAAGCCGAAACCCGGGGGAAGCTCTTCTCGGGCGCCGTCGTCATACGCCAGAGACACCGTCGTGGAGGAACTATAAGGTATAGAACCGAGCAATTCGCTCAAGGGGAGATCGAGGGAGGCCAGGAGCCGGCTACACTCCTGGGCTGGCATCGCGAGGATTACCGCATCGGCGTCGTACGTGACGCCTCCTTCGCAGCGGATGAGGTACCTCCGGGAGCACGAATCAGCTACGCCGCCGGGGGTCGCCGCGGCGACCGCAGGCTCGATCGCGGCGACCCGTCGCCGCAGGTGAACGCGAGGTTCTTCGAGGTGGTCCGCCAACTTCTGCGTCAGTTGCTCGAGCCCGCCTTTCAGAGTCATAAATAGCGGCAACCGGGAGGCAGCCGAAGCGCCTGGGTCGACTGCCTGTCCGGAGGGACTCGGGAAGTCGGGATTGGTCACCCCGACGGTGTCGGCTCTCCCTTTGCGCCGCTGCCGGATCGCCTTGAGCGTGGCGCGAGTCAGACTGCCGTACTTTCGTTCCATCTCCCAGAACCGCGGGAGCACCGAGCGGACGCTCAGAGCACCTGAATCCCCACCATAAACTCCCGCGAGGAGAGGATCGGCGATGTTCTCCAGCATCGCCTCTCCGAAATGCCTGCGGACAAAGCTGGCCACGGATTCGTCGTGCTTTTGGTCGTCAGGCGGGGAGACGAACCATTCGGCCGCGATCGCCAGCTTAGTACCCAGGGGAAGCAGCGGTGTGGTGAGCACGGGCCAGATGCGCGTGGGCACGAGAAACATCAGCCCGTCGGGAAGCGGGACGAGCCGGCCGTTGCGGAGGATATACGTGCGGCGCTCGCTGTCGTTCGAGCCCAGGAGCGCGTCGCCCAGGCCTAGTTCCCGGCAAAGCGCTGCTGCCTCGGGCTTTTCCGCTAGGAAGCTGTCCGGGCCGGCTTCAATGACGAAGCCCTCGACCTTTTCGGTCCAAATAACACCTCCCAGGCGCTCCTTCCCCTCAATCAACAACTCTTCAATTGGCACACCCGCCCGGCGTGCCCGAGCTAGCGTGTACCCGGCCGTAAGACCTGAGACACCGCCCCCTAGGACAGCGATGCGCCGGGGTGGTCTGTCGGACTTAATCAAAGCGATGCTCCAACGGAAGCAAGCCTGCCTCTAAATGACCGTAGGCAGAAGGCAGGCGGCAGAAAGCAGAATCCAGGCGCGGCAATACAATCCGCGGGCCCCTCATGTACCGGGCACGTGGCGGCCGCGCTTCACTCCACGCAACCGCAGACGGCTTGCTGCTGTTTTCATGACAGACTCCGTCCGTTTCTGTCCTCGTCCGGCCCTATCGCCCCCCTGTCCCGAGGGAGAGGGAGGTGATCTTCCATCGTGCCGCCAGCTTCGCACTTGCCAGCCCTCTCGCAAGAACGAGAGGGCAACGCGAAGCGCACGGTGAAGCCTGCTTTCTGCCTTCTGCTTTCTGCCTACAGCCTTCTGCCTACTGCGAACTGCTTCATGCGTGCCACGACGATGTCGGCCAGCGCCTGGATGAAGGGCGGGCTAGCGTTTAGCGACTCCGACCGCCACACGATTACGCCTTTGGCCCTCCCGTATTCGCGGAAAGCCACGTCAATGTCATAAAGGATTTCGACGTGGTCGGAGACAAACCCAATCGGCGCCAGCAAGAGATGCCGGTGGCCGGCTGCGGCCAGCAAGTCAATCTGCGATTCTACCGAGGGTCCGAGCCACGGCTCGGGCGTCATCCCCTGGCTCTGAAACGCCACGCCGTAGTCGATCAAGCCCAGCGCCATGGCCACCAGCGTCGCCGTCTCCCTCACCTGCTGCTCATAGGGGTCACCATCCACGATGGTCTTTGCGGGGACGCTGTGCGCGGTGAAAATGACCGGCACACGCTGGCCTGCCTCAGCTTCCACGTGAGCCAGCGCCGCGGCAATGTTTTTCTGAAACGCCGCAATCAGCCCGGGATGGTCGTGCCAGTTGGCGATGAAATCCACCTGCAAGCGGGGCGCGTGCGCTTCAACAGCATCCATCAGATGTTTTCGGTAGAGGCCGATGCTGGTGCGGGAATTCTGCGGAGCGAGACAAAGAGCCACCACGCGGTCGATGCTGTCGCGACTAATTTGGCGGACGGCATCCGCGATGAAGGGCCGCCAGTTGCGCATCCCCACATACACCGGGCGGATAATGTGCTTCGCCAGGGCTTCGGCTTGCCGGTTCGTGATTTGCAGCAGAGGCGAGCCGCCCCCAATCAAGCTATAGCGGCGAATGATTTCCTGCACGGCCTCGTCAGGCAGCTTCCGCCCACCGCGCACGTTGAGCAAAAACTCCGGAATATCCTCCAACTTCTCGGGCGCTCCGTGCGCCAGCAGCAGAACAGCCCAGCGGTTCGCGCTGCCCTCTGACAATTCCTGGTTAGGCGTACCCATCGTTGCACCCGCCGGGGCTGGGGGCTAGGGACTCGGGGTTCGCGACTCGCAGGTCGGCGGTGGCCCTGATTGGCAATTCCTGATTCCTAATCCCTAGTGGCTGGTCCCTGACCCTTGTGCGTTCCCGGTCCAGCTTGCGTGCCACCGGGCAAACAAACAACTATATCACGCCCACCTGGAGACCACGGCGGCGCCCCTGCCTCATCTTACTGTTACTTTTTCTTGAGGCTGGTAGGGGAGGGCCTTCACAACCCAGCCGGTTGTTTCTCAATGCGGGAGCACGGTTAAGGTGCTCCCCTACCACGTCGACGAAACAACGGTGCTGGTCCGCCAAGGCGGGACCGCTGCTACATAACGGGCGACGATGACGCACGCCCTTCGTAGAGGCGCCCGGAACCTGTCCCGATGAAATCGGGAGGGCGGCATGTTCGGCGATTCCGAAATGCCCGGCTAGCGCCGGGCGCTACGGGTGACTCGTCACTAACTCACGACAATCCCAACGCCAGATGCGGCATTGTAGAGTCGTTCCAGTGGAACCTCTCGCTTTTGGAGACGGCCCGCCCTCCGACGCCCGCAGGGCTTAGGAGGGCCCGCCGGGCCGTCTCTACAGCCGGCGCTCACTGAGCGGCGTTACAAAGGGCGCAGGCCCTGCGACCCTACAAGGTGTCGGACGGACACCTTGCACGGCGGAGCGCGTTTGTGCACTTTGTGGGGTTAGAACCCGAAACTGGCCTGGGACTCGGGACGTTTCCAACCTCGGCTAAGGCAAGCCGGAAAGAATTTGGGCGCGAACGCGGCGGGCTGCCGCGATCATTTCCCGCGCGTCGTCTTCACCCGGCTCGTACAAATCAGCCGGATATCTGGAAGTCATGGAGTAATAGCTCAGCCTGCGGCAGTCTTCCTCGAGTGCGGCCAGGGCAGGATTGACTTCCACGCAAGCTGCCAGCAAAGCGATCAAGTCATGCGTTCTCGCCAGTGAGCGACCGCGATACACGAGAACTGCCTTGAGAAGTTTTTCAGCCGCCTGTTGCGCGTGAAAGCATATGGTATCCCACGGAATCCGGGCAGCAGACAAGTTATTCTCGATGTTCAGCAGGTCATTCTCCGCCTTGGCTAACCATGCCCGGTAGTTGGTCTCAGGGCCGCTCATAAAGCACTTTCCCCTCTGCCTCGACGACCGAGAGCAGAGTTCCATGGACGTTTCGAAGTCGCTCCACCTCTTCGGGCGTATAAACCACCACGTCCATGGACCAGGGCCGCAATCCAAAAGTTGAAAGCACCTCAGCGGTACGCTCGGGCGGGCGCTGTTGGGTTTCCATCTCGACGAAGAGATCGAAGTCACTGTCCGGCTTCGCCTCACCGCGGGCGTGGCTACCAAAGAGAATGATTCGCTTGGGATGAAACCGCTCGACGATTCTGGCGGTGATTTGGTTCAAAAGCTTCGCGTCAGTCATCTTCCTGCCCTTCTCAGATTGCTACTGCTCTTCTCCGCCCATTGACAGGTCATAGGCGCTGCGTCGAACCACCTGACCAACTCTACGCCAAATGCTTGGGTACTTGCAAAGCGTGTGGAGGCGGCCCACCCTCCGACGCCCGCAGGGCTTAGGAGGGCCCGCCGGGTCGTCTCTACGACCGGCGCTCATAGAGCGCCGCTACAGCGGGCGCACGCCGTGCGCCCCTACCGCCAACTGCATTCTGCCTTCCGCTTTCTGCCTTCTGCTTTCTGCCCTCTGCGTTCTGCTTTCCGCCTACTTATTTTCGCGAGCCCCCAGTCCCGGTTTCCCCCGTCTACCACCTACCGTCTACTTAGCTGATGCACCAGGTCCACTAATGCCACCACATTCTCAAACGGCGTATCGGGCAGGAGCCCGTGGCCGAGGTTGAAGATATGGCCGGGACGGTTGCGAGCCTGGTCGAGGATCCTCTGGACGCGCTTGCGGATGAATGGCAGATCTGCATAGAGAACGATTGGATCGAGGTTGCCCTGCACTCCCACTCCTTCGCCCAGCCGCGACCAGGCCTGCTCCAGCTCCACGCGGGAATCGAGGCCAATGATGTCCCCGCCAGCCTCCCGCATCGCTTCGAGGAGCGCGGCGGTGCCTGTTCCAAAATGGATAATGGCTGTTCCGGGCGTTATCCCTTGAATCATCAGGTGTGTGTAGGGGAGGACGTATTCCCGATAGTCGGCAGGCCCCAGGCAACCGACCCAGGAATCAAAGATCTGCACGGCCTGGACTCCCGCCGCGATCTGCCCGTTGATGTACTTGGCGAGGTTCCGGGCCAAGTGTTCCATCAAGTTGCGCCATGCGCCGGAGTCGCGATACATGAGGGCCTTGGTGTGCCGATAGTTCTTCGACCCGCCTCCCTCGATCAGGTATGAAGCCAAGGTGAACGGGCAGGCGGCAAACCCGATAAGCGGCGTTCGGGGATCAAGCTCGGCACGTGTCTGGCGAATGGCGTCGTAAAGAAAACCGAGTGATTCCTGGGGTTCGACCTCGCGCAGGCGATTCACATCGGCGGGATGCCGAAGCGCCGGCTTGATGACCGGCCCTTCAGCCCGGCCGTATGTGAGCTGATAGCCCAGCGGCTCGACGATGAGGAGCAGATCGGCAAAGATAATGGCCGCATCTACGCCCAGCTTCTTGGCCGCCGTGACAGTTACTTGTGAAACCAAGTCGGGGTTCTTGCACAGCTCCAGGAAGGGCACCCTGGAACGCAGGTCGCGATATTCCTTCATGTACCGGCCCGCCTGGCGCATCAGCCAGATGGGCGTGGCGTCCACGGGTTCCAGACGACAGGCCTTCATGAAGCGTGATTCATTCCAGGGAGCTCTTGTTGCGCCGGGCTTCAACTTGGCAATTCCCTTCTGCGCCCGCGGGCGCCATAGCATCCCCACTTCGCCGGGACAGGGCGTACGCCCTAGTGCCGCTCCAACTTCTTCCGACTAAGCGCACTCCGTCAGGTCTTGAACCTCTTCCGGCACAGCGGAGGTGCAGACCATCGGCGAATCAAGTTGCAACGGCACTAGTCCGCCCCCACCAATCGCCGATAAGCAGAGCGCACTTGTTGGTGAGTCTCGCGCAGGCGCTGGGCGACGCTTTCTGTACCGGTGATCAAGCCCCATTGGCGGGCCAAGCTTTCCACCGCCTCGGCGTACCCGACGCGTTCCGGCAATCCCTCCGCAGCCTTGCCCGTAACCAACCGGAGGGCATGATCCAGCGAGCGCAGGAATCCCGCGCCTGCGGACAGAGCCTGGGCATCCTCTTCGCTCATCCAGCCCGCCGAGCGGAGGGCGGCGATTTGTTCCGCCATATTCGCCCCGGGAGGCGTCAGTACACGATGCCGGAGTCGGAGGCAGGACACCGCAAAGTCCACATCGTAATAACCCCCGGGGGCTGTCTTGGTATTGCTGGGTGGAACCGCCACTTCCCTTTCGAGCCGGCGGCGCATCTGCCGGAGTGCAGCTTCGAGTTGGGGATAGGCCCCGAAACGATCCAGCAGCGTCTCCACCACTCGCCGGACGGTTTGCTTGCCGAAATCGAGGTCGCCTGCCACCGGCCAGGCTTTGAGATAGGTTAACGCTTCCCAAACCTGCGCGTCCTCGGCGACATAGCTCAACAGAGCGTCCTGGGTCACCACGAGTTCGCCTTCCTGGCCAAGCGGCCGCAAGCGCGTGTCCACGGCGAACACCGTCCCATCGCGGGTGTAGCTCGACAACGCCTCGATGGTTTTTTCTGCCAGCCGCGTCCAGAAGCCCGGGTTGTCTCGCGCCACCTCGGATCCGACCAGGAAAATCAGGTCAGCGTCCGAAGCCAGATCGAACTCATTCAGTCCCAGGCGTCCCAGGCCGAGGACGACGAAAGGCCACGGAAAGGGCCGGTCCGAAGCTGTAGGCTTTGCGAGCGCCACCTGGGCAATGCTGAGGGCCGTGGCCACAGCGCGCGCGGCCGCCATGGACCAGCGCTTCAAGACAGCAAAGGCTGATCCGCCCTCGGCCAAATCCGCCACTCCCAGTTCCAGCACGCGGGCCCGGTAATGCCTCCGGAGCAGGGCCATCTTCTCGCGCATCTCCAAACCCGGCTCCAAGGCCCAAGGGAAAGGCTCCGGGTCGCGAGCCCGGTCGAGGCTGATCTCTATTTGCCCCGCTACCGCTTTGCCCACCGAGGTTATCTCCGACTCAAGAACGGCAAGGTCTTCAGGATGATAGACCAGCAGCTCCGCCAGATACTCGCTGGCACTGACAACCTCTATCGCCCGCCGCAGGCACTCCGGCTTCTCACGGACGAGGGCAAACCGCTCGGAGGAGCCCAGCAGCGCGGCAAGCAATCGCGTCACGTTTTTCCGCGCCCGTTCGGGAACCGCCACGTCTCGAACCCCGCTCGCCAATTCGGGAGCCTGGTGGTCCAGGAAACGCAGGGTGGAATCGTAAGAGGAATGTCCCAAGTCGGGCATCAGCGCGGGGAGAGGTTTCAGTTCAAAGGGCGCACCTGGTGCCGGTCGGCCGCGCGCGTGAATCACCCGCTGGTAAATCTCATCGACGTAGGCAAACCCTTCCCGCAGGCGGCGGAGGAGGACCGCTCCCGGCCTTTCCTGGGCTCCCGCATCGACGCCTACGCGCCGCGCCAGCCGGTCAAGTGCTTCCGCATGTGCGGGCAGGCGGTGCGTCTGGTGGCCCAGTTCAAGCTGGATGCGGTGCTCCACTTTGCGGAGAAATTCGTAGGCGGTGGTCAACCGTGCGTAATCGAGGTCCGCGAGCCAGCCTTTGTCATTAAGTTTGCGCAGCGCGAAAAGCGTTCCCCCGGAGCGGACCCACAAGTCGTGCCCTCCGTGGAGGCGCTGGAGGCACTGAACCAAAAACTCGATGTCGCGGATGCCGCCCTGGTGGCGCTTCACATCGATGGCTTGCCCGCGGCTCTCGCGCAGGCGCTTCGAGATTCGCTCGCGCGTCCAGAGGACGCTTTCGACCGCCTCAAAATCTCCCGGCGAACGGTACACCTCCGGCTCCACACCGCGCAGGAAATCTCGTGTAAGCCTGGGGTCGCCAGCCGCATGCCGCGCCTTGATCAGCATCTGCAATTCCCAGTCGCGCGCCCGGTGCTCGTAGTATTCCAGCGCCGATTTCAACGAAATCGCCAAATCTCCCTGCTCGCCCTCCGGGCGAAGGCGCAAGTCGACGCGGAAGACCTGTCCGTGCGGAGTCGCTTGCGAAATGGTGCGCGTGATGGCGTGGGCCAAGTGAACAAAATATTCCTTGTTGGTAATCACTGCGGGCTCGCTGCCCCCGGCGGTTTCGCCATCGTGAGAGTAAAGGAAAAGCAAGTCAATATCCGAGCTGTAGTTGAGCTCATTGCCGCCCAGCTTCCCCAACGAGATGATGCTGAAACCAGCGCGGACGATGCGCCCCTGCACGTCACGGTATTGCGGCTGCCCATAGCGCTTTTCCAGTTCCTGGTCACAATAAAGGAGCGCATTGGCCAAAATCACATCCGCCAGCGCGGAAAGCTCCAGGGTGGTCTCGCCGAGCGTGGAAAGTCCCAGGACATCTTTCAGAACGATGCGCAAGTAGTTGCGCCGTTTGAACCGCGCCAGTTGCGCGGCCAGCCACGGGTCGGGATTGGTGGTCGCGAAACGCGCGAAGTCCTGCATCAGGTCTTCTCGGGACTTCAGTTTGGTGAAGTTCCGGTCGCGGGCAAACTGCACGACCAGTCCCGGCTCGGCCAGCAGAGTTTCCGCCAGGAACCCGCTGTAGCCGAAGGTGGCTACCAGGTACGACAAGGCGGCGGGATGACGCGCCAGATCGCCCAAAACGTCGGGCGGGGCACCTTGCACGTAACGCTCAAGAAGGTTGAGAGCGCCATCCGGATCCGGTGAGTGAGCGAGCAGCGAGGCCAGCGGCACCATCAGCGTCGGGGCCAGTTGCTGCTCCAGGCGGGCCAGATTCCCTTCGGCTTTCTCACCATCCTCGAAGGGAATTGCTGAGAACTCCGCACGCATGGCAGGGATTATACCTTGGAAAGGGTCGGAGTCTGCTGCCGACAGTCAGTGGTCGGTCGTCGGCACCGCGTGCTCGGAGAGTGGGATGGGTTGGGGCTTTTGAGGCGATTGCCTACCCGACGGAGTGAAACCCGTCCGACCAGCCGGCTGCTGAAAAAGGCCTCGAAAGCGCCCGCATCGGGGCACGGCCACCCTGCCCCGACCTGTCCCGAATGCTATTATCAGGATGTATCAGGGTCTCGGCCGTGTGCTGTTGCCGGGCATTCTCACGGGCGAGACGCCCGTTTTACATCGGTCGGCCAAGCAGCGGATTCATTCCCCCTACCTCTGGGTTAGTATCCTTTTGATGTTTCTCTTGCCGTGCAGTACGGCGACGACCTGAAGGGGCTATCGAGTGAGGTCGATAGATGATTTGGTACGAACGGACGGGCCAAAAAAGGACCGGCTGGCTTGTGAGGTCTTCCCGGCGGTGGCCCTTGCCCGGCATGGCCGCCAAGCCGAGCATGGCATCGGAGATTTCGGTTCGAACGCGTTCGGCTGCCTCAAGGTTGTCTTGAGCGATGTATTCGTAGATGTCGATAAGGTCCTGGGCGGCCTCGGGAGAAAGACGAAAGCGTGTCATCGGCGCTGCCGCTGGAGCTCTTCCCCGCGAACGCGAAGCTTTTCAAAGAACTCGTCGCCGTCAACGCCTTCCCCTCGGTCGAGCTGGGAGAGGCCGCGGGCGATCTTCTCCTCGATCTCCTGCCGCGTGTACTCCTCGCCAAACTCACGCGCGATGAGGAAATGCTTCACCGCCGCACCTACCAACGCGGTGGCATCTTGAAACTTGCCTGACCGTATCTCTTGTTCAACCAGTTTTTCCGTCTCGGAATCTAACGGCAAATTCATAGCTATCTCCCGCCCCTCTCAGCTAAGGTCCACGTACCGCTCACGGCTCTGACCCAAGTATAACGCTTTCCATCGCGAACCGTGCGCAGAACACCCTGGCGCCCGCCTGCGCCGGGCCGCCTGCCGCCCGTTAGAGTTGTACCCATTGCAGCGCGTAGCGCAGCTCCCGTCCCGCTCTGCGGCATTGCGGCGTTTCCCTTTTGCCGAGGGTTTGTGGCCTTCCGGGTTCCTCACGGAAATATGTCGAAAAACCGCAGGTCAGAGAGGGTGACCTGCGCTACGTGCTCCCTCATACGCGCCAAAAGAGAGCTGAGATGGCTGCTGGCGGGATGGCGCAGGCCTCGGCGTTCAGGTCTGCGCCGACTCTGTGGCAGTCTGATTTCTGCTTCCTGCCTTCTGACTCCTGACTCCTGACTTCTTCTTAGATGTCGTAATACAGGGCGAACTCGTACGGGTGCGGTCGCGTATTCACGGCCTGCACCTCGTTCTTCATCTTGTAATCGATCCAGGTCTCGAGCAGTTCCTCGCTGAAGACGTCGGCCTTCAGCAGGAAGTCGTGGTCCTTCTCCAGGGCGCGCAAGGATTCCTCCAGCAAGCCCGGGAGCGCAGGAACGCTTTTCAACTCCTCAGGGCCCAGGTCGTAGATGTCCTTGTCCAGAGGCTCGCCGGGGTCGATCTTGTTCTCGATTCCATCCAGGCCGGCCATCATCATGGCCGCAAAGGCCAAATACGGGTTGCAGGAGGGGTCTGGCGGGCGGAACTCCACCCGCTTGGCCTTAGGGTCCGCGGAATACATCGGGATGCGGCAGGCCGCGCTACGGTTGCGGCGCGAGTAAGCCAGGTTGACGGGCGCCTCGAAACCAGGCACCAACCGCTTGTACGAATTCGTGGTGGGCGCCACCAGCGCGGCGAGCGCAGGGGCGTGCTTCAGCAGCCCGCCAATGTACCACAGCGCCATCTGGCTCAGTCCGGCGTACTTGTCGCCGGCGAACAGCGGCTTCCCGCCCTTCCATAGGCTCTGGTGGGTGTGCATGCCCGAACCGTTGTCCTGGAAGATAGGTTTGGGCATGAAGGTAACCGTCTTCCCATACTGGTAGGCCACATTCCGGACTACATACTTGTAAATCATCATCCAATCTGCGGCCTTCACCAGGGAGTTGAAGCGCTGGTCGATCTCGGCCTGGCCGCCGGTCGCCACCTCATGGTGGTGACATTCGATTTGCATCCCGGCCTTTTCCATCACCATCACCATCTCGCTGCGGAGGTCCTGATAGTGGTCGGTGGGCGGAACGGGGAAGTAGCCTTCCTTGTAGCGCGGCCGGTACCCGAGGTTGTCCTTCTCCCGGCCCGAATTCCATCGCCCTTCTTCCGCATCGATGAAGTAGTACCCATGCTGTTGCGCCTGATCGAATCGGATGTTATCGAAAATGAAGAATTCGGCTTCCGCGCCGAAATAGGCCGTATCGGCGATCCCGGTGTAAGCCAGGTAATTTTCCGCCTTCTTGGCGATGTGCCGCGGGTCTTTCAAGTAATGCTGCTTGGTCACAGGGTCGACGATGTCACCAATCATGACGAGGGTGGGGGTATCGGTAAAGGGATCGAGCACGTGCCAGCTCGGGTCGGGGACCAAAAGCATATCGCTTTCATGGATGGCTGCCCAGCCCCGGATGCTGGAGCCGTCCATGCCAAAGCCCTCCTCGAAGGATTGCTCTTCGAGCTGATGAATAGGGAACGAAATGTGGTGCCACAGGCCTGGAAGATCGGTGAAACGGATGTCTACAATCTTGACGTTGTTGGCGGCAGCGAACTCCAAGACAGCCTTCGGATTCATAATCCCCCCATAAAAAAAATTTCTCCTGACGATTAGGAGTTCCTATGCAGGCAGCGTCCAAACAAGAATCCTCAACATAGCGGGAACGGAACCTTTAGTCAACCCCCCGGGTGATGTTGTGGAGTGGCGGTGTGTTTCCGGTTTTCCCGGGCAGCGGTGCCCTTCAAGGCGGCACGTGCCCGCCAGCTGGCGGGCTCCCGATTTCATCGGGACAGGTTCCGCCCGGCGCTACGCGCGTAACCATCGCAGATTGAGGGACTACCTCCACACAGAAAAACTCGTTGACACTTTTCAGCCCTTTTTGTTACGGTTTCAATCTTCCGGTTAGTCCCGGAGAAGCGGTTTCCGAGGCGCGTTTTCGGCAGCGCAGGCTCCCAGCGACGTGGGCAGGTGGCCCGGGCGAGGTGGCAGAGAGCGGAATGTTTGTAGCCAAGCGGATGTTCCTTACGAAGGGTGTCGGGAAGCATCGCGAGAAGCTGACCAGCTTCGAGTTGGCGTTGCGCTCGGCAGAAATCGCGGCTTGCAACCTCGTGCGCGTTTCCAGCATCTTCCCCCCGCGCTGCAAGCTCCTCCCCCGGTCCGAGGGCGTCAAGGAACTGAAACCCGGCCAGGTCACTTTCTGCGTGATGAGCGAGAATTCTACCCGCGAACCCCACCGGCTGATCGCCGCCTCGGTCGGCATCGCCATTCCCACGGACCGAAACGCCTTTGGCTACCTTTCCGAACACCACTCCTTCGGAGAAACCGAAGAGGTCGCCGGGGAGTACGCGGAGGAACTTGCCGCCGAAATGCTCGCCACGACGCTCGGGGTGGAATTTGATCCTGACCGAAGCTGGGACGAAAAAAAGGAGATCTACCGCATCTCCAACAAGATTGTGCGGACGATGCACATCACCCAGTCGGCCATCGGCGACAAGCGGGGGCTCTGGACCACCGTGCTCGCGGCGGCAATCTTACTGGGAATTGACGAGTAAATCCCAGCCTCTTCGAACTTACCCGTAGTAAGTCACCCTTTGTCAGTTGTCCGTTGTCCGTCGTCCGTTGTCCGCCAGCGGCGGAACGGCAGACGAAGGACCAAGGAGGTCAACATGCGCAAACACGACATCCTGTCCACACCAACCCGGCCACTCGCCATCGATGGACGGAAAAGCGTTGCCGCCTTGCTGGAAAAGATGCAAGGCGTCTCGTTCCAGGGACGCAACCTGGCCACGGCTTACCAGATCTGGAAAAAGATGCTCGGGGAGCGCGTGATGATCATGATGGGGATGGCCGGGGCCATGGTGCCCGCCGGGATGCGACGGCTGGTCGTCTATATGATCAAGAATCGGCTGATCGATTGTCTAGTTTCCACCGGGGCCAACCTCTTCCACGACATCCATGAAAGCCTGGGACGACTGCACTACCAGTGTTCGCCGAGCGTGGACGACGTGGCCCTGCAAAAGAAGCTGATCGACCGCATGTACGATACCCTCGCGGATGAGGAAGAGTTCCGCGAAGCCGACGCCATGATCGGCCGTTTCGCCGCCACTCTTGACCAATCCCGGCCCTACACCACGCGCGAATTCCTCTATCTGCTGGGTGCGGAAATTTCCAAGCACGCCAAAGAAGACGGGATCGTGACGGCGGCTCACAAAGCCCGCATCCCCCTCTACTGCCCGGCCATCGCCGACTCTTCCATCGGCATCGGGATTGCCGAGAACCGCCACCTGGGGAAAAACCGCTTCACCTTCGACGTCATCGGAGATGTGCTGGAAACCGCCCACCTGGCTGGCGACTCCCCGGCCAGCGGGGTGATCTATTTTGGCGGAGGCACCCCCAAGAATTTTGTGCAACAAAGCGAAGTGACCGCCACCTTCTTGCGCAACTCGTCGCAAGGGCACCAGTACGCCCTGCAAGTCATCACGGACGCCCCTCACTGGGGAGGCCTTTCCGGATGCACTCTGGAGGAGGCCCAGAGCTGGGGGAAGCTCGCCCACGACGCCAGCATGGTTACCGTGCATTGCGATTCGACCATCGCCATGCCGGTGCTGGTCACCGCGCTTTCGGAGAACTCCACGCTCATCCGCCGGCGCACCAAACCCGTCTTCGAGATGGGGCGCGAACTGAAGTTCAGCTTCCCGAAGTAGGCGTAAGAAAAAGTATGAAGTCTGAATTATGAAGGATGAACGCGGAACGCCGCCAGTGTGCCGTCCCATGTAGTTGTCTACAATTAAGCGACAGCGTCCATGGCGCAGGGGCGCATGGCCATGCGCCCCTACCACGCATGCTGTACCCCCGCGGGATGCCCTCTGTAAACAGTTAGCTGGGACGGCACACTAGAACGTAATCCTCAGCGCGAGCTGGATAATGCGCGGGTCATACGTGCTCGTTATCTGACCAAAATTGGGATCCGTAATATTCAGCGTAGGGAGCTGAAACTCCGCCTGGTTGAGCATATTGAAGAACTCCGCGCGGAATTCCATGTTCAGCCGCTCGCCGATAATGGCGGTCTTCTTCGCCACCGCAAAATCGAAATTGGTACGGTGCGGCCCGCGCAGGAAGTTCCTGGGGTACGTCCCGTAGGTGAACGCCGCAGGGTTGTAGTTGGTATCGAACACGGTGGGATCAAACCAGAACGAGCCGGTAACTCCGTTGAACGTTCTTGCCTGGTGCGGATCGAACATCGGAACCACAGGAGTGTTCAGGTTCGCCCGCACGAGGCCCGCATCGCCAGCGCCTGACGGTCCAGGGTCCCTCCTGGTGGTATAAAGCTGGGAGGGGATGTCCATGGGGAACCCAGTGCGCCAGGTCAAGATGGGATACAAACTCCATCCCTTGGTCAGGCGCTTGGGGCCAGAGGCCCAGAGCTGATCGAAGGGAAGGTCCCAGCCGCCGCTGAAGGCCACACGGTGGGCAATGTCGTAGTCGGAAACGGAACGGAACAGCATGTGGTTGTAGTAGGGCACCCTGTCATTGTTGTTGCGAAACCCGGAAGCGTTATCGATCGACTTACCCCAAGTGTAGGCCAGGGTGAAGTAGGTGTGGCCAAGCCAGCGGTTTTCGGTGAGCCGCTTAGTGAGGCTGGTCTCCAGGCTACTGTAATTGCCGCTGACGACATTGCCGAAGCTCAGCAGGTAGCTGAACCCGTTTGACCCGTCGGGCAGGATTCCAGGCTGAGTGTTCAGCAGGCGCGTGCCCGTGCCGCTCGCGAGGTCCACCGTGCTGAGGATGAAGGGGTTCATGTCCATCAGCGCGGTTTGCTTGTGAGTGACGCTGCCCACATAGCTAGTCTCCAGGACCAGGCCCCTGGTCAGATCCCGCTGAATGCTGAAGTTAAATTGATAGGTGTACGGCGTGCGGAGGTGCGGGTCGACGAAGTACACGCCGCCTCCGCCAAAGGGCAGGAAGCCGGTGGCCCCAAAGTCAATATTCGAAGCCGGCGGCTTCGAGGGGAACGGGTTGGTAGCGCCCGCCGCGACAAAGGGTTGCGTCAGGAAACCGGGGTCGGAGGTGGGATTTCCCGGCAACGGGAAATACATGTCCACGAACCCGAAGAACGGCGCCTGCCCGTTGAACTGCAGGTTATCCTCGGCTTTCAGGATGTCATAGAACACGCCGATGCCGCCACGGATGCTCGTCTTGCCGTCGCTGAACGGGTCCCAGGCAAAGCCGAAGCGCGGGGCGAAGTTCGTCCGCACGGGGAAATTGGCCCCCCTGGGGGCATTCGGGTCACCAGGAAACAGCAGGCTAGGGGGAGCATTTGCGAACCGAGTTGAATGCCCTCCGGGAAGAATCGAGAACGAGCGTCCTTGGGTGTCCTGCTTGGGGGAGTTGTACTCGTACCGCAAGCCGTAGGTGATGGTGAAGTTCTTGCGGAGGTGCCACTCGTCCTGCCCGAAAGCGTAATACGATTTGCTACGGATGTTCGAGGGCGCGGCGCCGAACTGGTAGTACTCGTCAGGCAGGCCCATCAGGAAATCCGCAAAATCGTTACCGGAGCCCACACTGGTATAGGGACCATAGAAGTCAAATTCGCCATTCACGTAAAAATCGTAGTGGGTGTTGTTCTGGTACGGCGAGAAAAAGAGGCCGAATTTCGTCGTGTGGTTGCCCTTCACCCAGGTGAGGGTGTCCGACACGCCAAAGGTGTTATTGATCTCGCTAGTGGGCCCCTGCGGGCTGAAGCCGAGCGTCAGGCCGCGCGTCAACCCGATGCGGGTCGGACCGGTAGACTCGTCGGGCGTGATTCCAATCCCCAATTGACCCGGGGTGGACAACTGCGTGGCGGGAAAGGCTTGGGCGACGTTGATGCGTTGCGCGGTAAACCGCGCCTCGTTCACCAGGGTGGGCGAGAAGCTGCGACTCCAGATCAAGTTGGCAAACTCGCGATGATGGTCACCAATGCTGCCATATCCATAGGCATCGGCCGGGATGGAGCCAAAGGCGAAGCTGAACGGATTCAGCACAGGATTACGCGACCAGCCCAAGGTAAGGCCTAGCTTGTCCTTGGAACCGAGTTGGGCATCCAGCTTGATCGAGAGTTGGTCAGAATTGTTCTTGCTACCCGCCTGGGCTATCTTAACGCCCGTCGGAGACGTCGGGACGAGGCCGTCTTGAATGTATTTCTGCGCCACAAGACTGAACTTACTAGGATCAATAATGGCCTGCGCCGCCAGCCCCGGATCGGACTGCCAATAAGTGTGGACACACGGGGTCAGCTGCGGGCACATAGGGTTGAAGCCCGGGTCATTCGGATCGGTTGAAGTGCCCGCGGCGTAAGCCCCCTGGCCGGTTAGGAAGTCCACCACCAGTGGGTCCGGAGTCCCGCCTGAGCCCGACTGGGAGAAGTCTCCCTTGAGCTCCAGGGGGGTGTAAACCGGAAGTTGGGTGGTGGTAATAGTCTGGATCTGGCGCTGGCCGGAATAACTGGCGAACCAGAAGAACTTGTCTCTTCCGTGCACCACGTGCGGAATCACGACCGGCCCGCCCAGGGTGAAGCCGAACTGGTTGCGCTTGAGCACTTGCTTGGGAAGGCCCTCGCGATTGTTAAAAAAGCTGTTGGCATCGAGGGCGTCATTGCGCAGGAAATCGTAGACGGCGCCGTGCACGTCGTTGGTGCCGGACTTGGTGACGACGCTGACCACGCCACCGGCGTTGCGGCCGTATTCTGCCGAGTAGTTGCTGGTCAGTAGTCGAAACTCGGCGATGGCGTCCGGGGTGGGGTTGTATACGACCTCGTTCGCCAGCAGGTCGTTGTTTATGCCCCCGTCCAGAAGGAAGGTGACGGAATCGGACTTGCCTCCGGCAATCCCAAAGTTGCCGGCTTGGGCCCCGTCGGTGGCACCCGGGTTTACTTCGGTAACGCCAGGCTGCAGCAGAGCGAGATCAAGAACGTTACGCCCGTTGAGCGGCAGATCCACAGCAGGTCGGCTGGTGACTGATTGCCCCAAAGCGGGATTCACAGTTTCCACGCCGGCGGCCACTGCTTCTACCGTAATTGCCTCGGTGCGGGCGCCAACCTCCATGTGCAAATCCACACGCAGCACCTGGTTGATTCGCAGCGGCGGAGCATCCGTGACGAGTGTCTTAAAACTCTCTCGCTCGGCGGTGAGGCGGTAATCACCAATGGGAAGATTGAGGATCTCGTAGAACCCCTCTCTGTTGGTGACGCTCGGGGTGCTGACCTGCGTAGCCTTGTTAGTGGCCGTTACCTTGACACCCGGCATTACGCCGCCTTGGGGATCAGTAACGGTGCCAACGATCCTACCCGTCGCTTGCTGGGCCAACGCTGAGGCCGGAATGAGCAAGGCCACGCATATCAACAACGTTAACCCTTGCCAACCGCGATAGGCAGGCTTCTTGTCGTAGGGGCCCATCAAAGTCTCCTCCTGCTCGTAAGGTGCGCCAGCCAAATGCTGTCTTGGCAGGCCCAGGGTTTTCCCCAAAAGCTGACAATATATACCTCATCGCCCAAAAGACGCAAACGTATTTTGCTGGGAGCGATAGCGTTTTTGAAAACAACACATCTCGCCGCGACGCATGGCTTTCACCAAGCGCCAGCCTGGCGCGCCACAAAGGGCTTCACCGCCTGTTAGGCTGTAGCTTCCTTTTCCACTGCCGTTTCTCACGGAAGCTAAATTGCTAATTCTTGTCGCGCGAATAAGGAAAAGAGACTCAGGGTAGTTCTGCAAAGGACCGAGGTGCGCGACAGTAGTAACAAGGGCCAGCATGGCTTGAAATCGCCCCGCAACCCCTCTCAAAAGCGACGCAATGCCAACCCGACGCTTGGCCCAAATCGTAGATCAATGAGAAGAAACGTCAATGTGTTCTCGGGCAGTTTGTGAACGACATTCCCGCCTTCTTCCGGGTGGTTGGCCGCAGGCATAGCATGGCTGGCGGCGCGTTACAACTCCCTCGCCGGAGACAGGCTGGTATAATCCGGGGAGGCTCAAGGAGATTCCTCGGCTGGGCAGCGGGGATCTGTGGCGGCCTGTTCCATATGGCTGGCGAGATGGAAAACAGTGGAGATGCTGAGAAGTTCGCGCGGGAAGCTGCACGCGTCGCCCGGGACTTCGAAGAGCGGACGCTCCGTGAGCTGCGCGGTTACTTCCCGCGGCTCATTTACCTCGCCTCCCTGCGAGACTACAACACGGGACGGTATCACCATTACGGTTTGGAGACTCGCTACCCAAGCGAGACGGTGGATGAAAGCCTGCGCCAATGTCACATCAAAGTTTTCGAAGAGCTCGTTGCGCTGCCCCTCAAGGAGCAGACCGAGGACCTGCTCACTTTTTTTGAGTCTCTCAAAGAAGAAAAGGCGCGCCTGGTAGATGCCTGGCAACGGCTGCGCTCCTACCAGGTGCTGCCCCCGGAGAACTGCCACCCCTTGGCCCGCGCACTCTTCGACAAAAATATAGAGATCATGCTGAAGGTCTTGAGGGATACGGATCTGTGGCCGCTACTGCACGATCCGCATCGCCACCCCGACGACTTGCCCTAGTACCTCACCTTCGTCCGGGATGCGGAGGGTGCGGGGACCACAGGGGGAGAGCGTGTGGGGGAGCAGGGTCACTTCCCTGCCGCGCTGGTAGCACCAGCAGCATTCGTAGCTGTAGCGAAGTTCCAAAAAATAGATAGGCCGGTCGTGTTCCGTCAGCCATCCCGAGTTCACGATGCGCCGCCGGGAATCATCGATTTGTACAATGGAGCCGGGCCGGAGCAGCGGCACCATCATGCGGTCCTCCAGGCCAATGAAGCCGTAGCGGTACTTCTTCAGCTCTAACCGGGTGAGGAGTCCCACCGGGATTTCGCCCCACAACTCGATCAGGCGGGACAGGAAGATTGTCTTTTCCGGTTGGAAGCCCGGGTCGAAACGCACCGGGAAGCGGATAGGCCGGCTGGGGTCTCCGACCTCCGCCGTGAGCAAGTGCGTCCCCGTCTGGCGCGCCACCAAACGGTGCTCCTCCATCTTGCCCAGGTTGATGCCGTAAACGCCCAGCATCTCCTCGATGCTCATATTGTAGATCACCGTAAGACTGTAAAGTTTGTAGATGCTGGGCAGAGAGCCGTCGTTCTCAATCTGGTTGAGCCGCGCAGTGGAGACCACGTACTCCGAGCTCCGCTCGGCATCGGCGATTTCCAGGCTGGCTTCCTCAACTTGACGCAAGGTCAAGTTCAGGCGCTCCCGAAGCTGCTTCAACTTCCGCCCCGCTCGCTCGGCATGAGTTGTGGTGGGGCTGTGCGGAATGGAAGAGAATGGTTCGACCATGAGCGCAGAATACTTGTGAGAAGCAGCCGCCTTGCGCCCTAACAAGCTGCGTGGGCACAGGGGCGCAAACCCAGATTCGCAATCGGGCGCCAAGCGATCTGTAGGGCGTCTGGGGTATTGTACTATAAGCCAATCTAGCCAGTCTCCCCGTCCAAAGCTTCGGTAGTGACGCATTGTGGTTTTGTAGCGCCGGGCGGAACCTGTCCCGATGAAATCGGGAGCCCGGCATGCCCGCCCCGGCTCGTGCCGGGAACGGGCCGGGGTGCCGCCCTCCCGACGATGTCGGGACAGGTCCGATTTCTGGACTCCGGTGGAGTCCATCGGACTCCAGAAACCGGAGTTCCGGGCGGCGCTACATCAAAATGAGTCACTACCTCCCCTTAGCTCCGCTTGACAAGGCAAGCAACGCCTGCGGATAATCTCAACTCTTTCCAAGTCCTGCGCGAGGCGAACCGATGATCTTAAGAAGAAAAATCCCGCTCTTCCTGCTTTTCGCATTGATGATCTTCGGTCCTTTTCTGAGAGGAAGTGACCAGCCGGTGGACATCAGCCGCCACGGGAATCAAATCGACGTGCTTATTGGTGGGAAGCCCTTCACGACATATTATTTTGGGCCTGAGTCGCCCAAGCCTTTTCTCCACCCACTGCGCTCGGCGCAGGGGACGATCGTCACCCGCGGGTTCCCAATGGTCAAGGACATCCCCGGCGAGAGCACGGACCATCCTCATCACCGCGCCATGTTCTTTGCTCACGGCAACATCAACGGCATCGACTTCTGGGGAGAAGGAGAGCCGACCAAGGCCCAACAAACGGCTAAAGGAGTCTATTATGCGAGCGGAGAGCTTCCCAAGGGCCGCACCGTTTTCCGGAAACTCGCGGAAATGAAAACCGCGCCGGACACCGGCACGATTCGCGCCCTGTTTGACCTGATCGGCCCTGACGCGAAAGCCATCGGCAGCGAAACGCAGGAATACACGTTCGGCGGCGACGACACCCTGCGCACCATCGACTGCGCGTTCACCGTCACCGCCGACAAGGGCGTTCCCCTGAAGATGGGCGATACCAAGGAGGGGACGTTCGCCATCCGGGTGGTCAAGGCGCTGGAGAAACCCCACGTCAAGATGCTCAACTCGGAAGGCAAGGTTGGGGAGAAGCAAATCTGGGGTAAGCGCGCCGACTGGGTGGATTACTCCGGCACGGTAATGGGCGAAACATTGGGCATCGCCATTTTCGACAATCCCAAAAACATCAAGCATCCAACTTATTGGCATGCGCGCGAATACGGCCTGTTTGCCGTGAATCCTTTCGGCGAACACGATTTCTTGGGCGATCCCAAACGCGACGGCAGCGTGACTATTCCCGCCGGCCAGTCCCTAACCTTGCGCTACCGCGTGCTGATCCATCACGGCGATGCGACCGAGGCTAAGGTCGCCGAAGCCTACGAACAGTACCTTCAAGGGAAGTAGCCGGGTATCCTCACGAATGGGGAGGCGCAGCCATGTCGGAGAACTGCCGCTGCAGCCGACGAGAGTTCTTGAAGACCGGAGCGACAACCGGCGCGAGCCTGGCTGCGCTCGGGAGCGTTACTTTCCTCACTCATCCCGAAAGGGCGTGGGGGGCCAATGACCGGTTGCGCGTGGCCGTCATCGGCCTCCGCGGCCAGGGCTTTGCCCACATTGAGGGCTATGCCAAAGAACCGAACACAGAGGTGGCGGCGCTCTGTGAGGTGGACGAGAACGTCCTGAATCAGCGCCTCGCCGACATGGAAAAGATGGGCCTGCGTGCCCCCAAGACTTACGTCGACTACCGCAAGGTTCTCGAAGATCCTTCCCTTGATGCCGTCTCCATCGCTACTCCCAACCACTGGCATTCACTGATGGGCATCTGGGCTTGCCAGGCAGGCAAGGACGTCTATATCGAGAAGCCCTGCTCGCACAACTTGTGGGAGGGTCGCCAATTGGTACGTGCCGCGCAAAAATACAACCGCATCGTCATGCATGGCACGCAGGGCCGGTCCGCCGGCGGCTATAGGGAAGGAATCCAAAGACTGCGCGAGGGTTTGATCGGCGAGGTCTACATGGCTCGCGGCTTGTGTTTCAAGTGGCGAGATACCATTGGACGAAAACCCGTGGAGCCCGTTCCGCCCGGCGTTCACTATGACTTGTGGACCGGACCGGCGCCCCTCAAACCCTTCACTCGGAATCGCTTTCACTACAACTGGCACTGGATCTGGGATACCGGCAATGGAGATCTGGGCAATCAGGGCGTGCACGAGATTGATGTCGCCCGCTGGGGACTCGGCGTGAAGTTCCCAAAGAAAGTCTCGGCGATGGGCGGGCACTTCATGTTCGACGACGACCAGGAAACCCCCAACACGCTCACCTGTACGTTCGAATTCAAGCTGCCGGACGGCAAGCGTCGCATGCTCATGTTTGAGGTCCGACACTGGATTACCAATACCGAAGCGGGCATCGGCATGCCCGGCTTCGGTGCGGGGGCTGCCGCCCTGCCGCCGGCAGCCGGCGGGGGCACCAAGCAGCCGAAGGCCATGTGTGGCAACCTGTTTTACGGCTCCAAAGGATACCTGGCCATGAGCGGCTACGACACTTACAAGAGCTGGCTGGGCGAAGAGCAGGAGCCCGGCCCTGCGGCGACTCGGGGTCACAACCGCTGGGCCAACTTCCTGGATTGCGTGCGGACTCGCAAGCAAGACAATCTGAACGCCCCCATCGAGGAAGCGCACATTTCCTGCACGCTCGTCCACCTGGCTAATGCCTCATATCGCTTGGGCCGCACCTTGCACTTCGACCCGGAAAGCGAACAGGTGGTCGGCGATGAGGAGGCAAACCAGCTCCTTCGGGGCACTTACCGGGACCCTTACCGCATCCCCGAGCAGGTTTAGGTCTCCGGACTCTTAGAATGCGAGGTGTGTATGGATCGACTCATCAAGGCTCGACCAGAGGGCAGGTTTCAGCAGATCGTCCCACCGGGTACATTGCGTTTCCTCGATTTTGCCCGCCTGTCGCTGACGCGGGGCGATCGGCATTCCGGCCGCACGGACGGGCGGGAATACGTCCTGGATATTTTCTCGGGAACAGCGAGGATCAGCGTGGAGAGTGCGGAGGGAAACCAGCAAGTCTTTCCGAATGCCGGCGGGCGTGCGGACGTGTTTTCCGGCCCACCCGTGATGGCCTACTTCCCGCCGCACTGCTCGTTTGAGATCACCGCGACCTCGGAGACGATTGACCTGGGTATCTTCTCCGCACCGTCTCGGGCCACATCACCTCCAGTGCTTTTGGAAGGCCCGGCGGTGGTGAGGAAGCAAGTGGGTCGTGACAACTGGCAACGTACGGTCTATTCAGCGCTTTCCGAAAGCGTGCCCGCCGAGCGCCTGCTGGCCGGCGAGACGCTTAACCTCCCTGGCAGCTGGTCCAGTTACCCACCCCATAAGCACGATCGCTCGAACCCACCGCAGGAAACCGTGCTGGAAGAAATTTACTTCTTCCGCGTGAAACCCGCGCAGGGCTACGGCTTCATCTGGACTTACACGGCGCCTGACGACCCCGAAGGATTTTCCACCGTTTTCGTGGTCGAAGACGGCGACACGGTCCTGCTGCCCAAGGGTTACCACCCCGTCGTGGCTGCGCCGGGTTACGAACTTCACTACGCCTGGGTCCTGGCGGGCGAGGAGCGGCGCTACGGTGCCTGGGCCGACGACCCGCGCCATGCGTGGTTGAAGAACCAGTGACCCGCCGCGGCGGGACAAGTGACGAGCCAGGAGGATTTTGGATTTTCGATTTTGGATTTCGGATTGAAGACGGGCAAGGACGCTGCGGGGCAAGACATGCCCCCGCAAGGTCCATACGTCGGCCCCTATGCCGCCAACGTCAAGGCCCCGGGCTACACCGACCCAGCCATCACCGGCTGGGGCATACTCCACCAGGCACTCACTACCCCCAGCGACACACCAAACGCCGTAAACAAGCCCCTCACCATTTTCGCATCCCTCACCCACGCCCCAGTCTTCGGCGGCAGCGACGCTAATGTCTGGATCGTGGACGTCTGGTACACCATCGCTGACTTCGTGACCTGACACAAGCCCCTTGACACGCCCGCCCCGCGAGCCTGCCCTAAACCCGTGCGAAAAGGGCTTCATAGTTGACAAATGACATGCAAAGTGGTATCCGAGTAGGCGATGTATTGTGCCTCTTGTGGGAAAAGCATGCCTGACGGATCGGCATTCTGCCCAGGATGTGGCAAGTCCACTGTTGCCGCAGCAGCTCAGAGAAAAGCGACCACCCGGCCCGACCCACTGAGGATATTGGGGGCGGTTGTCATCGTCCTCGGGGCACTCTTTCTCTTCGCCTACATTTTCAGCAATGCAAAGAAGAACCAGCTTGATTCGGCAGGCGTTATGAAAGCGGTCCTGGCAGTCCGCCGACCCGTAACGGATAAGATTTTCTCAGGCAATATACAGGTGGGGGCTGGCCAGTATCAGTCTTGGACGTTGACAATCTCCAAGGAGATGGCCAATGCGCAACTGCTAGGGTCGTTTCATGCGTCCGGAGGCTCAGGGAACGATATTCAGGCACTTGTCGCTCCGCCCGATGAGTTCGAGAACTGGATTAACGGGCATCAGGCGAAAGTTTACTACTCGACCGAAAAAGCCACAAATGGCCGGATAGACCTCCGTCTTGCCCCAGGAACCTACATAATTGCCTTCAGCAACAGATTCTCGCCGATAACCAACAAGGAAGTCACAGCAGATCTTGAACTCCATTATCTAAAATCTTATCCCCCTTAACAAAACAGCCCCAACCCCTTGGGGTTTGCTGGTTGGGCACACCGCCCCTTTCCGGTCTTGTGCCGCCCCTGCTCCGCCGTGTATAATCCTGGCCACTATGGCTTACTTATCAAATGCCACGACATCGTTTACAGCGGGAAGTGCCATGACATCGTTTACAGACACAACGAG
>Ga0315279_10000897_pt1 | contig 53310 bp, 49 predicted proteins | sample YL17G06_20_MG_FD_203694 | JGI IMG/M metagenome (GOLD analysis project Ga0315279, IMG submission 203694) | Sediment microbial communities from Yellowstone Lake, YNP, Wyoming, USA - YL17G06_20 | ecosystem: Environmental > Aquatic > Freshwater > Lake > Sediment | place: USA: Wyoming | collected... | reverse complement strand
CTGATACCTCCTGGAATGCCCATCGCATGTCGCTGTTTAGGAAGTGGCTCAGGCATAGAGGAAGGCTCACCGGCAAGTCCGAAGGCAGCTTAATACACCAACTTGATTCTCTCCTCGACTGAAGTCGTGGGGATTCATGCTTCCATTGTGGTCCTCTGTTGGGTGGGCATTCCGTTGTTGCGGTTCCACCCGCATCCATCCCATCGTAGAAGCATAGGCCAAGCCATTGGCCTGACAGCATGCTCGCCGCAGCGGGCAGCCATATTCAAGACGCCAACCGCGTCTCTATGCGCCTTCAATCCGCAGTCTAAGCATTGGAAACCACGCAGTATTCGTTCTGAATGCCTTGAACCGCACCGTGGGCATGTCTGGCTCGTGTACGCTTCCGAGACTGTCCGAACCTTCATGCCGTACTCCTCAGCCGTCCACCTGAGTCTGTCTGCGACATGCTTGTGGCTCCAATAGTTGTGGACCATCGCGTTTCCCTGCCTACTATGCGAGTTGTCGTTTCTGATTCCTGTGAGTTCACCGATAACGATCGTTGACACGCCTCTCGCGTAGAGGTCCTTGATGAGTTGGCGAGCGAATGTGGCTACTGCATGTCTGAAACGTTTCCTTCTGGTCCTGTACAGTCTTGCGAGCTGCTTCGACTTCTTGCTTCCATTCACGGCAGCGAGTCGTTGCTGGTGTTGGGCTATGCGATTGGTCCAGTACCACCAGTCCGCAAGGAGGCGGCTCGAATGGTAAGCGATTGGTTGACGCCATTCTGGGAGCCAGATGGTTGCGAGGTTTCGGACGCCCATGTCGATGTAGCATGTCTTGGACCCCAACGGGGTAATGATCGGCTTCACATTCATGGCTTGAAAGACCCGCCACTTCTTCGACAAGGAATCCCAAGCAACCTCTAAGCGTCCCTGCTTGCCAATCCACTTCAACTTGCCCCTGAATGCGACAGAGAGATGATGCGGCAAATCCAGATGCCCTTCTCGTATGTGGTAGCTGTCGCAGCGGAACAGTATTCGCAGCATGTATCGTCCGTCGCGTTTCCAGTAGCCTGGCGGCATCACCCGCATGATCGTGGATGGAAGCTTACCATTCTTCTGCATGCGCTTCAACGCGAGGAACGCACGCCATGCCTCATTGTTCTTTCGGACGATCTGTTGCGCCGTTGCGGAACCGACTCGGGGCACATATTTCTTGTAGACTTGCGGGTTCCAGTCTAGTCGCAAGTAGTTCTCGTATTGCTGACAATGCAAGTAGTTGACTTCGTTCCACAGCTTCGCGCAGTTCACAGCCAACTCTTCAAGAATGCGGTGCTGTTCCCGTGTCGGCGCGAGGCTGAAGAGGTTGCTGCGGTTCATCTCTTCCTCTGCCTCTGAATGTACTCCTTTAAAACTACTGAGGGCTCGCTTACTCCATGTCTGAAGACAGGAGCTTGCGCTCGCCCCATTATGGTCAGAATCACCATATAGGCCAAGGGATTCAAGAGTGACCAGAGGAAACCAAGAACCGAATTCCTGTACCGGACCTTGAAGTCCTTCTGAGCAAGCACCACCACGACATCAAGGTAGTGACTGATGCTGCTAGTCGACGGCATCTGGCTCCCCTTGCTCGTACGTGTGGTTGTCGTAAGAGTCTCAGAGGAAATAATGGTTGTTGTATTCGCCACATGCTCAGCCATGTATTCTGATGTGTCCCGGACAACGTAGTCAAGAAAAGACCCGAAAACAAGAAAGGCCAGCCCTTTGTGAGAGAGAAGCAGGTAGTTCCAAATCTCAAAGAGGCATTCCAAGTTTGGTCCACAGGTTCGCAGAACCATCAAGTGATTTGCCTGTCAAGATCAAGAGCCGCATCCGTCTCATTCGAGATCGAGTCGGAACCTTCCTGTGCAAGAAGGAAGCCGAGATCATGATCGGGCTCAAGAAACGGAGGCTTGAATTCATGTGGCGGCATAACAGACCGAGAAGTAGATTGGAACCTGGGTCAGAATTCGGAGTGAATCTCGCTGGCTACTTCACGGGTCGCTTCGGAATTGCAGCAAGTGCGAGAGCTTTCGCCACGGCTCTGGCACTTGCACAGGTACCTAATGTCCTCAACAATGTGGTCTCAGAAACCCATGGAGAGCGGCATGCTAGCGATCACGCCTTCACTGATATCAATCCTTATGCAATCAATCTGGTCCACATCAACCCGGACACGGCAGAGGAGTTCATTCTTTCACGGGCATCCCTGATTCACGGTCCTCGTTACTTCAAGGGCAGATACAACATCGGAATATGGTACTGGGAAACCTCCAGCTTCCCGGCCCGGTGGATGCCCCTGTTCCGATTCTACAATGAGATTTGGGCGACCAGCTCTTTCGTCGCTCGGTCTCTTTCAAAGGTCTCTCCGGTCCCTGTTCTCAAGATCAGATATCCGCTGTCAGTTGACACAAGCATAATTGACGACAGCGCGAGGACAAGACTCGATCTAAGAGAAGACCAATGCGTTTTCCTGTTTGTCTTCGACTTTGCGAGCGTTATTGAAAGAAAGAACCCACTCGGCCTCCTCAAGGCGTTTGAACAAGCCTTCAGCCGAGAAGAGAAAGCTGTCTTGGTCCTCAGTCATATCAACAGTATGCTGGACCCGGTAGGTGCGCATATGTTGGAGGAGGCGTCAGCAAATCTAGGTGTGAGGATGATAGACAAGCACCTGTCGGAGAAAGAATACATCTCACTCATGGCTGCCTGTGATTGTTACGTCTCGCTTCACAGGTCAGAAGGATTAGGCCTTCCGATCGCAGAAGCGATGTACCTCGGAAAACCTGTCATCGCAACCGCCTACGGGGGTAACGTCGATTTCATGAACGCAACCAACAGCCTACCTTTGAAATACGAGCTTGTCGAACTCGGCAGGGACTACGGCCCCTATGAGAAGGGAAGTGTGTGGGCCGAGCCTGACATCGGGCGAGCGGCGGAGCTTATGAGATGGGTCTATGAGAACAGGGAGCTGGCGAACAGAATAGGACAGAAAGCCGCCAATGACGTCAAAGAAGTGATGAATCCCACCAAAGCCTCCCAGCAAATCCGAGCGAGACTAGAACTGGCATATTCAAAACTAGTTCCTCGAGACCAATGAGATCCCTGCGCTCACACTACGGAAAGATCCACCTTGACGGTGCGAGAGAACAATAGTCAGATCGATCAACACGGATCAACACAAGACGCTGATTCTGAACAAGAACGAGGCCCAGATCCCCTCAACAGAATGTATAGAGAAAAAGCGTTTAAGACAAGCGCGCCTGATCACTATCGGAAGACTTTGCAATCATCTAACAGGATCAAGACGGCGGTGATCTTGGCGGGCGGTGAAGGACTGCGACTTAGGCCTTTGACCAATGATTCGCCGAAGGCGATGACTGTTGCTGCCGGAAAACCGTTGCTGCAATGGGTTCTCGAATGGTTGAGGCAAAACCTTGTTCAGAACATAGTAATCGGCGTCGCATATAAGAAAGGGAAGATAATCGACTACTTTGGAGATGGCAAGCGATTCGGAGTTACGATAAACTACAGCAGCCACACTGTGGAAGGTGGAACTGCCGAGGGTTTCAGGTTGGCGATCGAAAGATACGTAGACGATGACGTCTTTGTTGCAATGAACGGGGATGAGCTGGTCGATCTGGTCGTATCGGATTTCGCCCGGCACCATTTTTCGAACGGGGGTATTGCGACTATTGCTGTTGGGCCGCTAAGAAGCCCTTATGGTGTAGTCGAACTTGAAGGGAAGGATGTGGTTGGTTTTCAAGAGAAACCGATCATTCGATCCCATTACGTCAGCGTTGGTACGTACATCTTCTCTCGTGAAATCGTCGAGTACTTGCCTGAGAAAGGGGACATTGAGCGCACAACGTTTCCAAAACTGGCATCAATGCGAAAATTGAAGGCATATGTCCACGATGGTTTCTGGGCCACAGTCAATACACTCAAGGATCTCGAAGATGTTGAGTACGAACTCAAGCGAAAACAGAACTAGACGTGTGTTCTCATGATTTTCCCATCATTCATGTGAACACCTTGCTCCAAACGTCTTCCCAAAGATCGTAGCGGGGCCTCTTGTCCGTGTTGAGGGCTACGTATTGCGATCAATGCTATTAAGGAAGTAGAGGGAAGCTTCAGCATTGAGGGCTGCGCTAGCTTGACGAGTGTTCTCATAACTGGGTGCACGGGCTTCATTGGTTCAAATCTTGCGACAAGGCTCGTTGAAAACGGCTACGAAGTTTATGGTTTGGTTAGACATACGAGTCGGAGTGAGCTTGATTCTCTGAGACCTGTAATGGATCGAGTGCACTTCATAGAAGGGGACCTCTGCGAGTTCCATTCGCTGGCCTCAGCAGTGGAAACTTCGAACCCGCAGTTCATTCTCCACTTGGGCGCCATGACGCCGGTAAGACTGAGCTACGAGGACCCATTTCCGTACATGCGGATAAACTTCCTTGGCACTTGCAACCTAGTGCATTCGATCCTTGACAAGGCACCCAGGGCGAGGCTGATTGCTGCATCGACCGCAGAGGTCTATGGGTGGCAGGGGAGCGAGCCTGTGAAGGAGGAGACTAGGTTGCGACCCTCTTCGCCTTATGCCGTGTCGAAAACGGCGGCCGACGAATACATTCAGATGGCTATGGAAGTATACGGATTGAAAGCGACTGTGCTTAGGTGCAACAACACCTATGGAAGAAAAACGGAGAAAGGCTTTCTCGTGGAGTATCTTGTGACATCTATGCTCAACGGAGGTCCGGTTTATGTTGGAACGCCGGATCACGTGAGAGACTACATGTGGGTTGATGATCATGTGAACGCCTATCTCTTGAGTATGGAAAAGCAAGAGGCTCAAGGCGAAGTCTTTAACGTGTCGCCTGGAGACCCAATTTCCAACGTCGATTTGGCGAAGAAGATAGCGGATAAACTCCACTTTGAAGGTAGAATCGTCAAAGGTTCCTATCCGCCAGGGTACCCTATGCGCCCAGCCAAGCTGGATCAGAAATACATCGTCTTAGAGGCCTCAAAGATAAGAAAGAGACTCGGTTGGAAACCCAGCGTCACCTTGGATCATGGACTGACGATGACCATCGAGCATTGGAAGTCATTGAGACAGTCAAGAACGTGAGGAGACCTGATGTACAGGATCATTGAGCAGAAAGGATAATGAGACATTCGACAACTAGTGCTCTATCATGCGCATAGATAGAAATAAGCTGCCCATCCTATCTCTCTTTGAAGTTGCCGATCTTCCCTCGGCTCGCAGCCGAATACAAGGCCAAAACGTATGTTCATGATCGGTCTTGGGCTACGATCAAGACGGTGAAGGCTCTCGAAGATGTTGAGGCTCAACTTGCACAATTGATTCATGGACGTAAGAACCCGGTCTTAGGCGGTGGGTCCTAGTCCTATCGCGCCAAAGATTACACCGGCCGCCTGCATTTCTGCAGGGTCGTAAATCCTTCTCCCATCGAACACTATGGGGGACCGCATTAAGGACACGAAGTCTTGCCCTCTCAGGTTCCTGAATTCCATCCATTCAGTCACCAAGACCGCCAAGTCCGCATTTCTCAGACAAGATTTCGCGTCATCTGCGTATGCGATTCTCGAACCGAAAAGAACCTTTGCCGGCTTCATGGCTTGTGGATCATAAGCAACGACGCTCGCGCCCTCCGCCGAGAGCTGATTTATGATCGGAATTGAAACTGCGTCGCGCATGTCATCCGTCTCGGGCTTAAAGGAAAGCCCGAGAACCGCCACTCTTTTCCCCTTCAAGGAACCGAGTTTCGTGTGCGCGAAATCTAGAACCCTTGTCGGTCGCTTCAGATTGACTTCGAATGCTGCCCTCATCAATTCGAGTTCGCAACCATGCTCTTCCCCAAAGGTGATTAGCGCCCTCAAGTCCTTCGGAAAGCACGAGCCACCCCAACCCAGACCAGCGTCCAGAAAGCGCGGACCGATGCGTGCATCGAAGCCAATTCCCTGAGCGACTGTGGGTACATCAGCACCCTGCACACGTTCAGTTAGGTTCGCGATAGTGTTGATGAAGCTCACTTTCATTGCCAGAAAGGCGTTACTTGCATATTTGATGAACTCAGCGTTCTCCAACGTAGTTGATATGATCCGCTCATGTAGGACCCCCTGAGTCAATTGTCTCTGCAGACCCTCCAGAATTGCAGCAGCATCCTTGTCGTCACTACCTATGACCACCCGATCCGGACGCTCAGTATCCTCAATTGCATGTCCTTCCCTGAGGAATTCAGGGTTGGCACAAAGCCCGATATCTTTCCCGGAAATCTTCTTCGAATGTTGCTCAACCAATGGTTTGACAACGTTTCTTGTCGTGCCCGGGATCACAGTGCTTTTCACGACCAAAACCGGGTGATGAGACGAACCTTGAATAGCCTTCCCAACAGTGCGACACGCGGACTCTAGGTAAGATAGATCGATGCTACCGTCAGGTGCGCTCGGAGTGCTCACGGTGAAGAAGATGACTTCACAACTAGAGCAAGCATTGGCATTGTCCGTTGGCGTGAACGACCTTTCACCTAGACAGTCTTTAAGGCGGGCATCGAGCCCCGGCTCGAAGAATGGTGTTTTCCCTTTTCGCAGGTCCGATACACGGTTGAGATCAATATCGATCCCGACTACATCGTTCTCCTTCTTCGCCAAACAGACAGCCGTCACAAGACCAACTCGACCCAGTCCAACTACTCCGATTCGCATGGTCATTACACGAGAGCACTTGTCTAGCCATCTTGCAGCTTTTAAACCAAGAGAACAGACATATCGACCGGTCATCTCATTGACTATCACCGAGGCTGTGATTCCGGCAGCAGGATTGGGTACTCGACTTCTCCCTGCGACCAAACAGCAGCCAAAGGAAATGCTTCCCCTGTTCGCTCCTTCAGGAAATGGCAAACCAGTTCTTAAGCCACTTCTGCAGCTCGTATTCGAGCAGCTCTATGATGTTGGCATTCGTGACTTTTGTTTCATTGTTGGGCGTGGAAAGAGGGTGATTGAGGACCACTTCATTCCTGATCAAGGCTACCTTGCGGATCTTGAGAATCAAGGAAAAGACAGTTTGGCAACAGAATTGGCGTCGTTTTATGAACGTCTGGATGACGCTAATCTCACCTGGATTAATCAACCCAGACCTTTGGGGTTCGGAGATGCGGTTAGGAGAGCTGCGAAGGCGGTGGGTGGTGAGGATTTCTTGGTCCACGCAGGCGACACGTACATACTTTCTGTGGCCAATGTCCATCTCAAGTCTGTGATGAGCATATTCGCACAGAGGAACCCCGAATGTCTGTTTGTTGTTAAGAGTATGAGCGACGTAAGAGAGCGCGGAATCATCGAAGGTGAGGAGATTGCCTCTGGGACTTTTGCTGTGACAAAGCTTGCTGAAAAACCCAGAATTCCGTTTTCCAACCTGGCTATTGAACCGCTTTATCTCTTTCGTCAAAGCATTTTTGATGCTCTCCAGAAGACACGCCCAGACGAACGTGGAGAGATTCAGTTGACAGATGCGATACAGATGTTGGTGAACTCTGGAAAGGAAGTCCTCGCTTGGCGACTCGATGAGGGGATTCGGCGGCTCGACATAGGGAGCCCAGATAGTTACTGGGAAGCCCTGTCACTGTCGCATGACTACGCCGTCCAAGCCGCTAGGAACAATCCAAGGTGCAGCTCTTGATTGACAACATAATCACTCAGGACCTTAGCCGTATAGAGTCCAATGTTCCGAACATATTCGAGGGCAGAAAGATCCTGGTCACGGGCGGAAGCGGATTCATAGGGAGTTGGATCTGCGACTTCCTGCACCGAAAGCACGCCAGTATTACAGTGGTTGACAATTTGTCGACAGGACGGCTAGAGTACATCGACCATTTGGTCAATCTCCGAGGGTTCGACCTGCAACGTGCCAATGTCGAGGCTTTCGAGCTAGGAAGTGCCAAGTTCGACTACGTTCTGCACTTAGCGAGCCGTCCGGCTCCAGACGACTTCCAAGCGCATCCGGTTGAGACCGCACTAGTGAACTCTGTCGGTAGCTACAGGATACTTGAAGTTGCGAGAAAATGCGATGCGACCGCTCTCTTTGCATCTTCAAGCGAGGTGTACGGGCAGACTAGCGAAGTGCCGACTCCGGAGACCTGCTTCGGCTCTGTGAACATCCTCGGAATGAGAGGATGCTACGATGAAAGCAAGAGACTCGGCGAGGCATTGTTTATTGGTTATTACCGCGAATATGGGCTCGACGTGAAGATAGCCCGAATCTTCAACACCTATGGTCCTCGGCTGAGATCAGACGGCACCTACGCACGTGCGCTCTCTAGATTCATCGTTCAGTCCCTAGCTGGGGAGGACGTGACGGTGTTTGGGGACGGAACCCAGACTCGTTCTTTCTGTTACGTGACAGACACTGTCTCGGCCATGTTGAAGATGCTCGCATTAGATGCGAAGGGCGTCGCGTTGAATATTGGCAATCCAGTGGAGACACGGATCATCGACCTGGCCAGAGAGATAGTGCGGCTCACCAATAGCAAGTCAGAAATCTCTTGGCGTGCACTTCCTCCAGACGACCCCAAACGCAGATGCCCTGACATAAGCAAAGCTGGTTCTCTGCTCTCGTGGAAGCCAGAGGTTCGACTTGAAGATGGGTTAGAGCGGACAATACTCTGGTTCAAGACCAATCGAGCCGCAGGAGCCTAAGATACGGAGCCCCCCACGATTCCCATCGGCAATAGTCGATGTACACATCGCCATTCTTGAACGTGCCAGAAAAGAGCAAGATCGAGATCCACAGCGAGTGAAGCACAGAATGTGCCGTCCCAGACTACAGCCGAATTTGTCGACTGTTAGGTCGGAACCCAGTTCCAAGTTTCGATTCATGAGAGCAGCAACGCTAAATAGTATTTGCTATAGGGGCATCGATTGCAGCGAGGCTTGCGGATGCATATCTTAGTCACCGGCGGAGCGGGGTTTGTTGGATCTCACGTAGCTGAACACTTCGCACGCCTCGGACACCAAGTGACAATACTGGACAATTTCTCACGTAACAGAATGCTAGGCGTGAACATCGAAACACGACATAACCTAGAGTACTTCAAGAAGCAGGGACTCGCAATCAAATCCATTGAGGGGGACATTAGAGATCTTGAGTTCATCAAAAGGAACATGTCGGACGCTGATGCGATAGCCCACACTGCCGCTCAAGTCGCCGTTACGTCCTCACTAAAGAACCCGAGAGAAGACTTCGAGGTCAATGCGCTGGGAACATTCAATGTTCTCGAATATGCGAGATTGCACGATTGTGCAATCGCCGTTTGTTCAACTAACAAGGTTTATGGAGAGAATGTGAATTCGATCCCGGTCGTAGAAAGGGGCCAGAGATACGAGTTTGCTGACGAGAGATACCGAGGAGGGATTCCAGAGGATTTTCCAATCGACAACTGCGGTCACAGCCCATATGGATGTTCGAAGGCATCGGCAGATCTCTATGCACAGGATTATGCACATACGTACGGGTTGAGGACTGCTGTTTTCAGGATGAGCTGCATCTACGGGGAACGGCAGCTCGGCATTGAAGACCAAGGTTGGGTGGCCTGGTTTGCCATTGCCAATCAGTTGGGCATCCCAATTACGATCTACGGTAATGGCAAGCAGGTCAGAGATGTCTTACACGTATCTGACTTGGTTAAGGCCTTCGAACTCTTCCTGACAAGAAAAGTCTCCAGTTGCGTACTGAACATAGGAGGAGGCCCAAGCAACACGCTCTCACTACTGGAGCTGCTCACTCTATTGAAGTCCAAGACGAAAATCCGATACGCCAAATGGAGGGCTGCAGACCAGAAAGTCTACATCTCAAATATACAAAGAGCAGCAACGACTCTGGATTGGGCCCCAAAGGTGGGCCCTTCAGACGGAATTGCCGGACTTAGCCGATGGGTGGCTGAGAATCATGAATTCATCCGCCAAACGATCCAAGCGTGAATCCAGAATGCGACCCGGGAGCGGTTACTTAGCGGATGCCCCAACATGAACATCGCCGTATGCAGTAATAACCTATTCCAAGGTGACGCCGTCGGCGACTACATCGTATGGATATCCCGCCAACTACGCAAAAGAGGCCACAAGGTGGCAATTTTCCTTCAAGACAGCTGCAAAGATCCTCCTAAAGACCTCGCTGACGTTATCAAAGATTCGCTCGCAACCCACTGGACCTATACGGGTCTCGCACCTGTCGACCGAATCATCTCACTCTCACAGTTGCGTGGGTACGATGCCATCTGGCTCCAATACCCCATGTACAGCATCTTCGCTGATATGTTCGCCAAAATCAGAACGGCAATGAAGATCTTCGACTTTCATTGCGTCACTCCGCCAGACCTCATGGGTCAAGATCCGATTTTTGTTAAGAGTGTGAGCAAAGTACGGCCTACAGCTCGCCGCGCCAATTATCTGATCGCACACAGTGATTATGCCGCCCGATCGCTCACAAAGGAGACGGAAAGAAACGATGTTCATAGGCTGTGCTATGCCGTGCAAACGGACAGATTCTCTTGCAGGAAGAAGGACCAAGAGATACTTGACGAATATGATTTGGGAGATTCGATCGTGCTCCTGTACGTAGGCAGAATGGCACGCAACAAACGAATAGACATTTTGATCCGAGCATTGAAGTTGATTCGGGACAAGACTGGCGAGAAGGTTAAACTGCTTCTCGTGGGAGATTATTTGAACTATTATGATGTCTATCTTGAGGCAAGGCAGCTCGCAAGGTCACTAGATATGTCCGAGGACGTTGTGTTTGCCGGAAGAACCCACACCCTGTTGCACAAGTTCTATTCAGTTGCCGATGCTTACGTGTGCGCGAGCTTGCATGAATGTTTCTGCATACCCCTTGTGGAAGCAATGGCTGCAGGAGTTCCGATCGTGGCCGCAAATTCAACAGCGATTCCCGAGACATTGGGCAGCGCCGGGCTTCTGTTTGAGCCGGGTGATTACAGTGAACTTGCTGACAAAACCATTTCTATCCTTGCCAATAACGGACTTCGGAACAGGCTAATTAGGCTCGGTCGTGTGAGAGCACCGCTATTTTCCCAAGACCGACTGACGGACGAGTTTGACAGTTTTCTTTCACACGTAATGAGGGATTCGCATGGGAATTGAATGGGAACTGGTGTTGACGGTATGGTTAACCGCCCTTACTGGCATAACGTTTTTTGCACTCTACAAGGCAAGGCAAGCGATCCTAGTCATTTTGCGCCTTATTAATGAAAACAGAGGCCTGAATTTTGCTCAGCTGGAAACCGAGATCATTGCTCTCCGAAGAATGCTGGTCGATGTTCAGGAGAAGAAGAGAAGGCGACGGCCATGATTCCGAGAACAAAGGCAGAGCTGTTGGAGCACAACCTCAGCAATAGGATAATCATGGGCTACAACGACCAGCTGCAACTGGGCGTGGGATGGCATGCTCTCGAATTCGGCCTTCCCCAACCGTCTAGATGGAGCCGGAAGATTGCACTTGCTTACCTTACGCCGCTTACGCCTGATCGTCGCTTGGTGTTCTATGTGAAACTTGCGACAATAAATTCCATCGCGGACAGAAGAATGACTGCGAAAGAGATGAATCTGAGAGTAACGATAAATGGGAAGGAACTGATTGACATCGCTGTAACGACCGATCAATTCCATTATCTGGTTGCGGAATTCGATCGTCGACTCCTAAAAGGGTCGAGGGTGTGTGAGGTTGCTCTTGAGAGTGAAAGGACGATTGTTCCAAATGACTACTTGGGGAACGGAGACCTGAGGGACGTCGCCTTCCGAATAAGCAGTCTTGGCTTAGAGAATTGGACGATACTCAGCGCCATACAAATGGCGGAGAATCGAAAGTTACGTAAACTCAAAAACCATTTGTACCTCATGAGCTGAAACTTCCGAATGACCTGCTCACCTCTTGTGCGGGACTTGTGGCAAGCCCGTTGTTGTAACCCAAGCTTATACGCCGAAGCCGTGATTCAGCTGATGCAAAATCCCAGCCTATCCTGAAGCATCGCGGTAGCTCCAGTCATGAAGGCCTGATCGTATACGTGGGCAAGTATGGCTACACGGGTGTCCCAACTCTACTGGACGCTGATCGTGTCAATGGATTGGATAAGTTCAATAGGCATTCTAATCGGTTCCACCGTGACATCTCATGAGTAGTATCGAGATCAAAGACCCAGAGATCGACGCCAAAAAGATAGTGGAACAGATAGAAACACGAGTCAGACGAAGACGCCAGGCTGAGCTTGAGAACCTGCTGGAGAGGCGGTTTAACCCTCCACTGCCAATAAGTGAGGACGAGCTAAAGATCAAGGAAAGTCTTGAGAAAGCGAGCCAAGCGAAACATGGGTGGGACGTTCAAGTCAGGCAACCAATCCTTTCGAACAGACCGATCATAAGCCGCTTTCTGATTAGAATTAGGAAGATCCTTCAAAATGAAATCAGGTGGACAATAGATCCTATCCTAGAGAAACAGATCGCTTTCAATCTGCATTTCAGTGAGAACGTTCTACAAGTTCTAAACGGACTTGTTGCAATGACGAACGAATTACGTTCAAGCTTTGCTGACTTGCAAACGAGCGCTTCGATACTCGCTGGTTCTCACTTGGATTTGGCAGATAGACAGAGCGAGATGAGTTCAGACGTGAACGACAAGCTCTTTGACATAGACTCAGCCATTTCTGATCTCAACAACACGCTGATTGAGTTGAAGCGCAACCTTGAGAGGCATGATTTTAGCGGGCTCAAGATTGACTATGCGAAGTTCCAGGATGAGTATAGAGGGGCGAGAGAGGAAATCATGCGCAGGCAAGCTGTCTATGTGCGCTACTTCAAGGGCTGCAAGAGTGTGCTCGACCTCGGCTGTGGCAGAGGCGAGTTCCTAGAGCTACTGAAGCACAATGGCATTGGCGGGTACGGGATTGATGTCGACGACGGCATGGTCGGGTTTTGCAGATCGCAGGGACTTGATGTCCGAAAAGTCGATGTGCTGTCACACCTTCGATCTTTAGCAGATGAATGCTTGGACGGAGTCTTTTCCGCACAGATTGTGGAGCATATGCTACCTGCCGACTTGCTTGAAACGATCGCGTTAAGCTACAGAAAACTCAAACCTGGCGGGTTTTTCGTCGCGGAGACCGTCAACCCAGGTTCGCTTTACACGTTCAGCCATGCATTCTATGTGGATCTGACCCACGTGAAACCCATACATCCACAAGCACTGATGTTTCTATTGCGAATGAATGGCTTCAGAGACGTGAAAGCGGAATTCTCCTCACCTCCCCCGAATGAAGAGCGACTCCAGAGCATTCCAGTTGACACCAAGATGAGCAATCTGGAAGGCCTGAATGAGAATCTGAGGAAGCTGAATGACGCAATTTGGGGGCCTCAGGACTATGCCGCTGTAGGCAAGAAGTGAGCAATCACGAGTGCAAGCGGGACTCGAATGAACGCAAAAAGGAGATGCTGAGCGTACAACATTGCCCCGTGGTTCTGCGAAATGGTAAAAGTCGATCAAATCCTACCCACATTGGCCTTTGGCGATGCGATCGGAAACGAAGCACTGCACATGCAAAGGATGGTTCAATCGTGGGGTTACGAGTCGAGAATCTACACGGTCAACTCAGATCCTCGTCTGACTGGCAATGTGAGACCATATGCCGACTACAAGCGAGAGTCATCAGCCGAGGACATTTTGATATTTCATTACGCAATAGGATCAGAGGTCACTGAGTACGTTAGACATCTCCCGAATCGTGTGTTGCTGATATACCATAACATTACGCCACACGAATACTTCAAGGGAATCAGTGACGAGGCCGCGGCGCTCACCAAGCAAGGGAGAGATGAACTGCCCCTGCTGCGAAAGAGAGTTACTCTCGCAGTGGGTGACTCCGAGTACAATCAACAAGAACTCGTCCGATTGGGCTTCTCGAATACCGGTGTTCTTCCGCTCATTCTCGATTTCTCACGCTATCAAACGGAGCCCAATCCGGAAGTTCTCGAGAACTATCGTGATGAGGCGGTGAACTTGGTCTTCGTTGGAAGGTTTGCGCCTAACAAGCGACTGGACCAATTGATGAGACTGTTCGCACACTACAAACGCCGTGTCCAACCACACGCCAGGTTGTTTCTTGTAGGATCATACGTGGACTTCGAACGGTTCTACGCCTACTTGGTTTGGCTGGCCCGGATTCTGGCTGTTGATGACATTCATTTTGTGGCGCGACCTGATGGGAGGAGTGTCGCAACTCCCGATTTGGTTGCATACTACAAACTGGGAGACATCTATGTGAGTATGAGTGAACATGAAGGTTTCTGTGTTCCGCTGGTGGAGAGCATGATTTTCGGTCTTCCTATTGTGGTGTACAATTCAACTGCCGTTCCATCCACGCTCGGTGACGCGGGAATACTCTTCAACTCCAAGAACTACGAGGAGTTATCTGAGACAATCGACTTACTGCAGACCGATTTGACCTTGAGAAGAAGAATTGTCGATCGGCAGAGGCAGAGATTACCAGCATTCGATACTCTCAGGCTTGAATCGATATTTCGGGCTTGCGTCGAGCATGTGGTTTCGAGCGAACCGCCTCATACTTACTGGTAGGTTTTTTATGAAGATAGCTTTCGTTGTTCAACGCTACGGTCTAGATGTGATCGGCGGCGCGGAAATGATTTCCCGTCAAATAGCAACTCACCTTTCGAGGTACCATACCATCGAGGTCATAACCACCTGTGCCAAGGACTACGTTACGTGGAACAACGAATACCCGGAAGGCACAGAGCAGGTCGACGGTATCACTGTCAGAAGATTCCGAAATGACTACCCTAGAAACTTGGAACGTTTCGGGAAACTATCCGATATGCTTTCCAAGAGTCATTCGCGTGAGGACGAATTGGAATGGATGAAGACCCAAGGCCCATACTCGACCGGACTGCTTGAATTCCTTGAGCGGAACAAGCAGAGCTACGACATGGTCGTGTTCTTCACATATCTGTACTGCACGACTTATTTCGGCTTGCCGATAGTGCGCGATCGGAGCGTATTAGTTCCGACCGCGCACGATGAACCATGGATTCACATGCCACTATTTGACGAGGTGTTCCATTTGCCAAAGGGATTCATGTATCTTACAGAAGAGGAGGAGCGCTTTGTCAACCAAAGATTTCGCAACCGCCACGTCCCGAGTGCGGTCGTTGGAGTCGGGATTGATGAAGTGAAGGACCCGGACGCGGTCCGTTTTCGCGAGAAGTATGAAATTGGAGAGAAATTCATCCTCTATCGAGGTAGGATTGACACATTCAAGGGCTGTCCTGAGTTGGTCAAATACTTCCAGCGATATAAAAGAAGGGCAGTGTCAGACCTCAAACTCGTCTTGGATGGTCCTCTGATCATGGAAGCGCCCGATGACCGGGACATTGTATGTCCTGGTCCGTTGAATCGGACAGACACATTCGACGCTCTTTGCGCCTCAGAGCTTACAGTGATGCCCTCAAGATTGGAGAGCCTCTCTCTGGCGACTCTCGAGGGATGGAAACTCGGTAAGCCCGCGCTCGTAAATGGGCACTCCGCGGTGTTGAGAGGTCATTGTCTCAGAAGCAACGGAGGACTATACTACCGGAATTACGACGAGTTTGCCGAATGCTTGGACTTGCTCACCTCTGATCCTCAGCTGGCAAGGCAGCTAGGCGAGAATGGAAGGAAGTATGTTGCAGAGAACTATAGCTGGAATGTGGTGGAGAAGAAGTACCTGTCGTTCCTAGATCAGGTAAGCGCCATGATGCAAAAGCCCGATTAGAAAGGTGAGAATGTCGCATGTCTTCTGCTGCTGACCCCGCGCACGTTGCTGAGGAGATCCAAGAGATCCAGTGGTATCATTCTATTCGGCTCGGGGATGTCGTCACTCCTGGAGTGACAAAAGAAAACGACGAGCTGTGGTTGGCAAGGGCCATCCCTAGCGACCTTCGCTACAAGACCGTGTTAGATATTGGTGCGTGGGATGGTTTCTTCAGTTTCCTTTGCGAAAAGAGGGGGGCCTCTCGTGTTTTGGCGATCGACGATCTATCGGGAGTGTTCTCATGGGGGATGAATAGCAATAAAGGGTTCCAACTCGCCAAAAAGATATTACACTCGCACGTTGAGTTCCGACAGATGAGCGTCTATGACCTGACTGCTCTCGAAGAGAATTTTGACATCGTGGTGTTCTTCGGCGTGTACTATCACCTGAAAAACCCGTTGGAGGCCTTCGAGACGATCTCCTCTAAGACCAAAGAGCTCCTGGTTGTGGAAGGACATGTAAACGACGACCAAAGGCCAGTTATGTATCTCTATGACCCGTATGAACTGAACCCGCAGGACGCCACCAACTATTGGGGACCTAGTATTCCTTGCCTTGAGAAGATGCTAAGAAGAGTCGGATTCGGCAGGATTAGGCTTATTGACAGAATTGCTGACAGGGTCTTGTTTCAAGCATGGAAACAGTAGTTCCCTCCAAATAGTCAGTAAGCTTTCGAAACGGCTCATCATGACGACTTGAGTTCGACAATTGGATAGAAGAAGCATCTGTCTTTCCTCGAAAGCCTGAGTACCGGTATTCGAAGGTTGAATTGAAGGCAAGAATGTCACACATCTTCTGTTGCTGACGTCATCCCATCGATGTGAACACTGAGAGATTACGTGACGAAAAGACTTGCAAACTCATGCCATAGCCCTTAGAGATCAAATCGATCATCCGGAAGCAATGTTCGAGAATGAGTAACTTGAATGTAGATTCGGCATGTCCGAACGTCAAACGACACTCAATGTATCAAGATAATCGCTATCTCCGGCGATGAATTGATCGCCAGTTCCGGATGGGGCCGTGTCAAGTTCGTCATGATCAGGCAGAGAATGGATTAGATCCGGCAACCCACTGCGTCTTGGTACGCGTGTGTGTGATCGGACCCGCCTGGTTGCGCATGCATAATCTGGTTGCGCCTGCATAATGCCCCAAAAGTGGGCGAATACGGTGTGTGCACATCGTCAGGCTTAACTCCCAGTGAGGCAATCCGAATGTAAGCAATTTCTCATAGGTGTGGGTCAAGTGGTGCGAGCAGTATCATTTGAACTGAAACAGATTCTGTTTCAATTAAGGTTCATTGCGAGGATATGGTTCTGGCTCGGACCCCTTTCCAGCTTGCTGAAAGTCTCAAAAGAATGTCCTTACGCCCATAGTCGCAACCGTATCTGAGTGGATAAGAAAATGCATTTTGACATCGGCATGGACGCTGGCACGCAGCTTGAGCTAATGTGTGCCATATGTTGTGGTATAGCACATACTTTGGGAGAACCCACAAAGCTTGCATAATGTCACTGAAAAAGGAATCTGTAGGACCTACTAGTTATTCGACGCTAATTTCTTGTCTGATCAGTTGAGTAAACAGCCACTTCTCTAACTCGATTTTTCGATAAGCAATGCGAATGACGTTGAAACATATTCTCCGTACTGGAATCTTAGATGAGGGTTATGTCTGTATGGCGCTTTATCAACGAAACGATCCGCTTCACCGTTTCCTAGAGTGAAATCTAGATCAATGCGATGACCATTCTTTCTCAATCTTGCTGCGATTTCTTCGAAATCACATTTACGAAAGAACACGACATCACCATGCTCTACGGTGGTTGTGTTTGAAGAGAGGTTGTATTCAGTGGTGTGAACAGCGACTCCGCCTGGTCTGAGACAATTCATCATGTTGTGGATGAACTCTTCACCCTTCTCAAGTGTCCCGAGATGGTCGAATGCACATGATGACCAGCAGAAGTCAAAATCGCGTAGGTCATCTGGAATATGGTTCATATCTACTACTCGGAATGATACGTGTTTCCTAAATTCTTGAGGGTCGCAGATTCCTCGTTTGTTCATATCCTCTATTCCCCTTGCGTGTTGGCTGGTGCCAACCCAGTCAGAGCCGCTTTTCAGAGCTTCCTCCTCACGCATATCTGTCGCTAGAATGTCAGATCCACAACTTGCGAACAGTGCGACTAAAGGCTCTTGGCCCACCCCAAAGCCCAAGCCTCTTCGTCCCGGCTTGAGCATTTCACGCTCGTATAGAGCCTGAGCAATGAAACACCACTCCCATATCTTTCGATGCATCCGCATCATAGTATCGCGAATCTTGAAACACCAGGATTGAAACGTTTCACTTGAGAGCTGTTCCTGAGTGCAAACGCATGACCTCAGCCTCTTACTCAAATACCAGTCACTCACAAGTTTCGAACAATTATGGAAGAGTCGTGAACATTTCTTGATTCGCATAGACAACTGCCTTCAGTTGTATAAAGAATCCACCAGTGTTGATGGACCTGATGTGCTAGGCCCACCCAGACTCGTGCTTCGAGCAGCGTCTCGACAACCCTAGTTGAGCCCATCCTAGTTTTCTTCAAGAAAAGGATCCCTCCGCTCCTACTATGCCAAAAGAGTCAATGATAGGGTTTTTTCTCAAACTTGGAGAAAACAATCCCAAGTGTGACTGTTCTTCAGGGCGACTTGAGTTCGATAATTGAATAGTCAATCTTCACTGTAGCGGTTCTTGACGGGAAAAAACCGTATCGGCCTGTCAGGAGCTCATAGTTGATAGTGACAGTCGCTATCCTCTCAAGAACAAAGTGATTACCGAATTGGGATGTTTGGTTCTGGGGAAGATGCAAAAGGTACACGTGCAGCCCATCCGCCAACCATATGCTTACCGCATTCATCACGTTTTGATCGAATCGCTGAAATGGAATCGGGTTCAGATCGTGCATATAACGCAGTGGCACAGCAACCCATTCAGCATACACATCGTTTGCGGCGTAGAGAATCACGGAGTTCGCGGGAAACTGCAGCGCCAGCGCGTCTGTCTGTTGCAGGGCGTCTCTGTATTCGACATAATTTGCGATAAGTGGAAGGTGTTGGGCAGTCAGAACTAGAACGACAAGGAAGAACGCTATTGCGAGCGGTCTACCAATCTTCACATACCTGAAGTTCAGTTTGGAGAGCGATCGAGTGAATTCGCCGAGTCCGATGGCTATTAGTGGGATTATTCCGGCTATGAACCTTCGCGCCCACCAAGGTTGGTCGGGAAAGATTAGGGCATTTGCCAAGAAGAGCGAGTATGCAAGGAACACAGCAACGAGGAACTTGTTGCGTCTGAAGTCTTTCAGTGCAAGCAAGACTATCCCTAACAGGCCTCCAGCCAAACCGGGCATGTTGCCCACATACCAGCCGATCTTGATGAGATTCCAAGAGTTCCCAGTGATATCGCCTGAAGGGCGAATGTAGTACATATAGAGCAGCAACCCAACCAGCGACACCATCAGACCGGCAGTAAGCAGCTTTCTCACGCGAGCTCTCCCAATCGACAATACCCGTCCAAGGTTGACACGTGAGAGCAAGACCCCAAACAGTAGGGCTACTGGTATCAGGAGAGCCAAGCCTATCACGATTAGTAGGAACGTGTAGGTCGGGAGTAGGCAGGGGGCAATCCGGCCGTATATGAATACTTGGATCGTGTCGCTGAGGTAGCGTCTCCAGAAGATGAATGAGGAGATTGCTGAGTACACCCCAAGACTAACGAGCAAGCAAATGGAAGCCGCGAAGCGACGTGTGATAAGCGGGCGGCCAATGGTATATGCAGCAAATCCTGCAAGTAGGAAGGCGCTTACCCAGCCTTCTTCTTTGGTCATCGTCAACCCTGCAACTGCTAGAGCGAAAACAACTCCATAGAATCGCACCTCTTGCCCGCCAATGATCTGAATCATGGCAAGGACAGCCGCAAAAATCAAGAGTTGCATCAAGATTTCGGGATAGGGCCCTCGCGAGAAATAGATCTGAGCGAAATTGAACACCAGCAAGAGTCCAGTTGCAATTGCTGCCGTCCAACCTGAAACTGCTCTCGTGAGCGCATACACTGTCGCTATCGAGATCAGGCTTAGCAGGGGTGTGAGAAATAATGCCGCTGTCGGTCCGCCTGCCGCGTAGAACACTGCCATGAATGATGGGAAGAGGTGTAGGAATTGAGGAACCACGAGACCCCTCTGAGCATCGTAAATGTAGAACCCAAGATGTTGGACACCGTACAATCCGGACTGACAATTGGGTAGCCTTGCAGCGTAGTAGAGTGAGCTGAAAAACGTTTCCGGCAGAGCAGCCATCAACTGATCATGTGCGAGGATTGAGCCATTAATGGCGATTTGGGCAGCAGTGTTGAAGTATACACCGGGATCCCGACCCCCGACAACCCATTCGAACGGTCTCAAGACCTGGGCGGCAAATATCGTCAGTATCGCGAACAACAGCAGACTTTGTAAATCCCGTGGCAGCTTGAAGGGCCAGGCAAAATTCCTCTTCATGATATTGCCAGACAACAGAATTGCTGAGAAGGCTAACAGAGTTCCCGACCACGTTACAAGCGAGAAAACTCCAAGTTGACCCAGCAACATACCGAGCATCCCCGAAATCAAAATGCTCGTAGTGAGGATGGCCACAACTGCCGGAAGACCCCGTTGGTCCCCGCCACCCGTTCGTAGCCTGCTCCAAAGCGCATAGCCCGGCAAGAAGAAAGCCAATAGACCAGTCGGAAGAAGAACGAGAATTTGTATTACGGTCACAGGCTCTCGCGTTAGGTGAGCTCTTTCTACAAATAACACTTGCTAAGCAAAGAGAACAGGCGTGCTACAGGAGTCTGCAGAAATGTTATGAGCACAGCTGCCTCTAGACACGAGATGAGTCAGGCCCATGGAGGTCATTCCTGCTTGATGATCTTAGTGTGTGCGGGTGATCTGTTTCACCTTGGATTCGGTCTGAGATGCCTCTAGGTTCTCCCGAGGGATCCTCTGGGCCCGGAATCTAGAGACCTCATATTCGGCAGAGTGACCAGGATTAAGCACATACTTTGGGAGAACCCACAAAGCTTTCATAATGTCACTGACGAGCTCAAGTCGACCTGGTTGTTCCGCTGCATAAAACCTCGTTTGTCAGCTTCTAGAAGGCAAGTTGGAAACCTGGAAGTCGAGGGAGAAACATGAGATGTCCAATAAAGCGCAAGTCACAGTCTTGCTCCTCATATCTATGCTGAGTAGATTCATTTGGATATTCTTCTTTGAGGTGCCTCCAACTCCACTATCAGATGAAGCAGTCTATATCACGGCGGCACATCAGATTCTTCGGTGGGTTGAAGCCGGGAGGCTCCAGCTCACACCCGGTCTGCAATACAACTTAGAGCATCCAATGTTCGCGAAAATGTTGTTCGCGTTTGGAATATGGGCAACGAGGGGGGGGAGTGTTCCCGGACTATGTCGCGGTTAGGCTCACCGCCGCCGTTGTGGGCACGATAGGGGTTTTGGGGGCGTATAGGCTTGGTGAACGTCTTTTCAACAATTCGTGGAGCGCGTTTGCATTGGCCGTGTCTCTTTCGTTTGCCTGGGGGTACTTCTTGACTACAAGCTCGGCACTTCTTGACGGAGTAGCTGAGACTTTTCTGATCCTCGGTTTCGTATTCCTTGTCAGAATGGAAGCAACCAACACCGCGTTTAATCTCAACCTTGTACTGTGCGGTCTCCTCTTGGGACTAGCCTTCGCCTCCAAACTGCTCGCGATTACCGGAATCCTCGTTGCCGTGTCATATTTGATGGCCCTTAGAGGATTGAGTATCAAGAATAAGCTATCGAGTGTCATTCTGCTTGGAATTTGTGTACTTGTCGTCTTCATGCTGGTTCAGCCGCGAATGTGGTTCGATCCATTAGCACGTTTCTATGAAACTTTCAGCAAGAACTTGGACCGAGTCCAGTTAGGCCATCCTGTTCCCATAAACGTGCTGCCTGGAGGCAACAACTCATGGGTCGGCAAGAGAGTGTTTCCTCCACCTTTGTGGACTGTGCCGTGGTGGGTTCTGACCAGCAGTTCGGCGTTCGTACTTGTCGGGTTAATACTCCTGATCACTTCTCTCAGAAAGTCTCGACTGAAAGACGTGAGGAGCCCACTTATGTTTGGGATCATATCTGCTATAGTGCCATTGACCTATATTGTTGCAGAATGGGTCTACCTCCCGCAGTATTTGCCTTTCATTGAACTTGGAGTGGCGTGTTTGGCCGTTACGGGTTATGCGAGTAACTCGCGAATTAGGTCCAGAGTGCTCGCCCTTTTGTCCGCAACAACATTCCTCGCGATAGTCGAGGAAATCCTCTACATGACGGGTGGATTCGATTTTCTCTTCACCCCTGTTTGGTTTCAGTTTCTTCAGTGGCCGAGTCTGCTTGGAATGTTACTTTGTGCCAGATTGTTCCGCTACTCTGCTGGTGGGCCAAGTTCTCGCCGAAGGCCAACTGAGTTTGCCGCTCGGTTTGTTAGCCATAAATGTGTCAAACCTACCGTTCCAGATGCTGGTCCCATCTGAGCCTCTAACAGAAATGCTCAACACGTTTCTCTCTCTTTGGGCCCCCAAAGCTTAATGCAAAAGGCACACACCCACACAACACTTGACGGCAAGTTTGGAGTGGAACACCGTGATCCCATCTGGCCGAGTCGCTTCAGGTGAACAGAACACGCTGACGGTTATCGCCATGATTCCGGCGCACAATGAGGAAGCTTCGATAGGTGAGGTGATTCGAAGGATCCCAAAGAGTCTTGATGGATGCAGAGTGAAGATACTTGTCGTCGATGACGGCTCAACTGACCGGACGGCCGCGGTTGCCAAAGAGAATCGCGCAGATTACGTCCTAAGTCTCGGTGCAAGACGCGGACTCGCCAAAGCTTTTGCGGCCGGTTTGAACAAAGCCTTAGAACAGGGAGCTGGTATCGTCGTTAGTATCGATGCCGACGGACAATATGATCCCGAACAGATTCCTCAACTGATTGAACCCATAGTGGCTGGAAACGCGGATCTTGTCCTAGGGTCTCGCTTTGCCGGCTGGATTGAAGAGATGCCAATTGGCAAGAGGATTGGTAATCGTATTGCCACTAAGCTAACTTCCCATCTGGCCGGCACTAGCATCTCGGACGCTCAAACAGGCTTTAGAGCCTTCTCGCGTGAAGCTGTCATGAAATTGAACATACTCGGAGAATATACCTATGTGCAAGAGTCGCTGATACAAGCCGCGCGGAAGAATCTTCGAATATGGGAAATTCCGGTCAATTTCCGAAAGCGTGTCCATGGTGACTCGCGGCTCATCAGCAGCTCGTTTAGCTACGCGCGGAGAGCAGGCCTCACAATGTTGCGGACTTATCGAGACTACAGGCCATTCGAGACTTTTCTGGCGATCGGAGTGATCCTATTCGTAGCAGGGATCGCAGCGGGTTTCCGCGTACTTGTACACTTCTTTCTGACCGGTCAGGTCTCCCCATTCATCCCATCAGCGATTCTATCAGCGGTTCTGCTTATACTTGGCTTCCAAGCCATGTTTCTAGCGTTGGTCGCGGACATGCTCGGGCGCACACGGACTCTAGTAGAGGAAGTTCTCTACGCGGTGCGCTCGCAGCAACGCAAAGACAGACCAGAAGGCTGAGAGAAATCCTCTATGAGAACTGTGCTCCTACCAATCAGCCGGAACTCAATATCTGGAGCCTTGCGAAGTATTGCGGCGGCTTCTATTATGAATCGGACTCGGTGAAGCCTGTGAGCCGTGGAAGTGTACAAGGTTGGCAGTGACCTAACGAGAGGGACGAGCAGAGGGCCGAAGAAACCCACACCCACAGAATTATCCAGGATGAAAAGCCCGGATGTTTGCAGATGGGTTTTGGGCGAGCAGACTGACTCACGACACTGATACGCTTGGGTTACAGGGGTGTCGGGGTAGAATTATTGCAAGCCTTGAGATTCGCGACACGGTTTGGGAGCAGAGCCTAGATTGTCACGGCTGACATTCTTGAGGTGAACTTTGGGGAGAAATTCAATGTCGTTTTCGCATCATAGGTAATAGAGCACATAGGGAATGATCAGCATCTCATTCGCAAGATCGCTTCCTCACACCCGGTGGGAAATTCATGCTGCCCGTCCCCACTCACGTGTGACATTGGATCGCTTGCCGCCTTACGGTTCGTCCATCTAGATATGGTGAAACGTACGATGATTTCGGGAGTAGCTCCACCATTTGAGCGGTCGTTCTTTACACTCATCTCGCTTTGGTTGGACTCATTGTTCCCATTCAAATTCGGCTTCAAAACCGATTCCTGGAAAGTGATCTAGGCATAGGTTACGTCGCCTTGGCCTACAAGAGGTAGATCCTTGACGAAACACTGTTCATTTACCAAACCGAATGGACCCTGCAACAGCTCTGGCTTGCCAGCTCGGTTTTCTTCGGACACTAGCGCTACGGTTGCCGGTTCGGCTGCAGTCTCTCAAGAAGATAACCAACTTGCTGCAGTAGCATGCCCAACGCGAGCAGGATTGCGATGATGAACAATCTCGGCCTTCGCAGGTTGTTCCTTGCAATATTCCAAGTTGACCAAACTCGCAGACTCACAAAAACAGCCGCATTGCCAACCTTTCTTTTGAAGCAATAATTAGTCCTGCCCCGGAGCAGTTGCCATCGGGCAAAGGAGAGTAAGCTCGTCCGCGGTTGGTGCCAGACTACGGCTCTAGGACAGTACCGTATTCTGACTCCTTTCTTGGAGAGCCGGTGGGACAGCTCTGCATCTTCACCGCCCGCGTACGGGAAGGTTTCGTCGAACGCCCCGTACTTGTTCAAGACGCTTCTCCTCACCGCGAAGTTGCATGATGAGAAATGATTCGTGCACCCGTCCGAAGATACATGCCAGATCCTTTCGAAGCCCGCATTTGCACCACCAGGGAATCCAAGCTCGGAAATGCAGTCTCCGAGAAACGTAGAGACGGGAATTCTTGTGCTGCCGGCTATGGCGCCTGTTTCTCTATCGCTCTCAAACTCGTCCTTAAAATGCTTCAGCCAATCTTGCTCAGCGACACAATCGGCGTCCATGAAGGCAAAGATAGTTCCCCTTGCATTCTTGATTCCCGTATTTCTTGAACGGGCTGGTCCCATCCTCGCGTCATTCCTAATTAGGAGCCATGGGAACTTCGAAGCTATTCTGAAACTGTTATCTGTCGAACAATCGTCGATGAGTATCACTTCATAGTCTCGGAAAGTCTGCTGTCCGAGCGAGCGTAACGCGCCCTCTAGCGTTGTGGACGCGTTTCGAAATGGAATTACGACCGAGATGAGGGGGCTTCTAGGATGGGACATAGACATACTAGAGTTCATCTTTGGGCGATAAAAGGAGCGAGGCGCGCCACCCTCTTAAGAAGATGCGTAGGATCTAGTTCATTGTGTCTTGCGGGCTTTAATGATGAGGTTGACATACCTAGGCCCGGCTGATCCACTTGCGTTGAAACCATCGACAAGATCAATCAACCTGGTGAAACGCCGAATGAAAGGGCTGCCAGATCCGCCTACAGGCCTTCGCAAACGCTGCAATCGTTGTGAACCTACTCGATCCAGGAAAGCCGCCGCCATATTGAGAACAAGCGAAACGAACGGCAAGCAAACCTGTGTGCTTCTCCAAAGACCCAGCACGTTCAGTCCGTGAGCCCTGACTTTGCTCAAGAGCTCCTCCTCTCTGTACAGCCTTCTATGATCAGCCCAAATTCCCGCGACGAATGTCATTCTCGAAGGAACATGGGTCCCGGTCAGCTTTTCAAGGACGTAATTGACAGGATCCCAGCTGAATGGGTAGTCGGCGTGCGGTACGGAGATGAGTGCGAATCCGTCGCTCAGAACTCGCGTGATTTCCGTAAGCGACCTCTCATCATCCGGCAGATGTTCAAGAATCTCTGAGGCAATCACACGGTCGAAAGACATATCCCGAAAGGGCAGGCTGGTGGCATCGGCGCATATGATCTGCATTCCCGGTCCGATCAAAGGCTTTGCCTGGCGAAGTCTCTTCACATTAAGATCGATACCGACCAGTTCAACTTTTCCAAGAACTGCGGAGAGAATCGCTTCGAACTTGCCTCTTCCGCAACCGATATCCAAAATCCTTTGTCCCGACTGGAGATCCATGCCTTTGACAATGATCGAGGCTCTTCGTTTGAAAGCAGGGTCAGGAAAATCCCGAAGCGCCAGGCCGAGTCTTGTTCGCACTTGGGATTCAGACAATTTACGCATCGCTTCGAGCATTTCGGCGAACTGTGGCCCGACCTGATCTACCACCGAGGAGCCGCTTCAATTGCTGAATAGGCAACTAAGTATGCACATCTACTTCAATCTATAATCGGGCATGACCTACGACGTGACTTGTCAGGGTTGTTACCCGACAAACAATGGAACCTTGTCGTTCGATCGCCTCCCATCGCATGTGTGGATGTTGTTCTACAGAAGGAGAGGACCGTACTAACGAAGAGGATGACGTTCCAAGAGTTATTCTGCAATTCTGGCAAGTAACTCTCGTGGATGAGTGTTGTTCATATCGTTGCAAGACGGCCATAGTTAGTGGACCGCAAATCACTTAATCTCGGGGTGTGTGCTCACTGTCCCTGCAGTCTCGGGGACTATGAAACGCACCCGCCTGGGGGCTGATCTCATTCAAGTACGATAACAAGGCGATGCGATTGCTTCATAGTCTCGTGCCCTCAGGGATCTATAGACCTGGCCAGCTGGTCATCTTCAGATACCTGTGTAGAAAGGCTCTGGCGCTCCGCGTCGTTGACGGACAGGGTGCTGGGCGATTCATCGAAATCGGTTTCGGCCTTGGAGATTGGATGCTTACACTTGCGGATCTCGGATTCTCAGGAGTTGGGGTTGACATGTCGGCTGAAGCCGTAGACAGACTGAAAACTCTGGCACGCTTGGAGAACAAGAGCCTAGACGCGTTGAAGGGTGACATATTGGAGATAGAGATCTCTGAGAAATTTGACTGGGTGTTTGCCTTCGAGGTCATTGAGCACATCAAAGACGACGACTCAGCCATTAGGACAATGGCCGGTCTTCTGAAACCCAAAGGTAGGCTTTTGCTTTCGGTTCCTGCGCATATGCGACGCTGGACGAGGCACGACGAAGCCGTCGGGCACTTCAGAAGATATGAGAGAGCTGAGCTTTTTCAGAAGCTATGGAAGAACGGGCTGAGAAGCGAGCTCATCTGGTGCTACGGCTTTCCGTTCAGCAACATACTTGGGCCGGTCAGATCTGTCACTGCTCCGGAATTGCGTTCACTCCGGATGAAGGAGAAAACTGAGATTTCGGGAGTTCACCGCCCTGTGGAGGAAAGATATCGCCCCCTCGTGAGCTTCATCACCGGCTTTCTGCTGCCGGTTCAGCTGTGGCTCCAGGATCGGTTTCTTCTCAGTGAATTGGGAGATGGATATCTAGTTCTGGCGACGAGGCTGTAAATTGATAGATAGAGAAACGTCATGGTTCTCTTTGATGAAATCTTTTCTGGAACCTAGAGATCAAAGATGCCTTTCCGATCATCCTGTGTATGCGTTCAGACAGTTATGACATTGATCTGGCAAGGATTTGCGCGTTCAGAAGCGAACTAGGAACCACGACCGAGGTCAGTCATGGATGCACTTTTGAAAGTTGGACTTTGCATTGTGTCAAAAGCCAAGGAACCGGCAAGGCACAGGCAAGCCATCATTCCTACGTTGGTCGGGAATCCTATTCTATCGCTGGATCTTCTTTCGCAAGACGCCGACTGTCACAATGACTACAAGCGCGAGCGCGGCAGTCGCAGGCAGAATGTCTGAGAACTCGGGAATCGCTTGTGTCGTCCATGTGCAGTAGATTCCATTGTCCATTCCTCTGGCACAGGAGAAGAGCAGACTTGAGCCGGTTTGCATTGCTGGTCCGCTTGAAGTGTTGCCATCCATGCTTTTCCATTCGTGGCTGTTGTCCGCTATCGTGACTACGCAGTACTTGATTGAGTTATCAGATGACCTGACCTCGACGGAGATGTGGCCCGAATCAAGGTAGCTTATTGCCGGGCTGCTCGGCGTGCTGCCGGTAAGCTTATGCCATGTTCCTTGAGTGTAGGGAGCCGACATCAGGACCTGACACCAGTAGGTCCCGTTATCCATTCCTCTCGTGGCAATCCACATGTATCCGCCACCTAAGGAGAATGATGGGCTGTCAAGGGTGGTGCCGGTCAGCTTGTGCCAGGGTCCCTGAGTATAGGGACTTGAGAGCGAGACGTTACACCAGTAGACTCCGTTGTCCTCTCCGCTTGTCAGGACATACATGATGTTCTCAGTCTCATTCACGAATATTGCCGGGCCGCTCAGGGTCGAGCCTGACAACTTGTGCCATGATGATTCACCAGCAGACTTCCAGTAGATCCCATCGTCCATTCCCCTGGTGGCAAGGAAGGTCGACGTCTGCGTTCTGAAGACTGCCGGGCCACTGGGGGTGGAGCCACCCTCCTGATGCCACGGAGCTTGTTCGCCGGAAGTAGTGTTGAGATATGTCCAGACGGTACTGTTATCGCTTGCTCTGACAGCAATATACATGAGCCAAGATGAGGACTCTAAACGCAATGATATGGCCGGCTTGTCCGGAGTCGACCCAGTCAACTTCTGCCACGTAAACGCACCGAAGGTCGGCTGAAAGCAAGTTGTCAGCATGATGATGAAAAGTATGGCCGCGATAAAGATTACCTTGTTCAAACGACGAATAAACGCGAATCCTCGCATTGACTGCTCACCTCTGACATATTCCGCACAGGATTTCAAGTTTTGGGTGCCGCCTGGTTCCGGTGTACCCGCCGGAACGAGTTCCGGTTCAGGCCTATGACACTGAGGTAGCGTATGCCAGCCCGCCCATAACGAGCAAAAAGGCAAACAGACCTAGTACTCTCAAGTGTGACATCTGCTACGAGCGGTAGAAAAGTCCGAGTATTGGGATGTATCCTTGATCAATATGGTACAGGCACCGGGCGACTGGAATTCCTATGGTCGCGCAAACCCTCCTCAAGTGCCTGGTTTGAACCGAACCTTGAGCCTTCGCCGCCAGCCAGCACGATCGCGGATCGTTCGTTGAGACACCCAACCACAGAAACGCAAAACAGGCACAAGATAGAGTGTGTCATACTACCGTCATCGTACCCGAAAAAAGGATGGAATCCCGCTGCTAGTAGATATAGCCGGCAACGGCTGGTGGAGATGGCGAGCTACCTGGCATGAGGGACCAGGCGGACCAAGCTAATGTGGACAGGTCTTTCTTGGTAGAATAGATCTTGCCATCATTGCCTCGAACCACAACAAAGAGTTCGGTGCCATCGGCTCCTTCTGCAAGGGTTATGGACGGCGCGCTCGGGGTGCTTCCTGTGGGAACGGCCCCCACCCAGACCATGCTGCACCACCCCACTTGTCCAGATAGATTCCGTTGTCAGTTCCTTTGATCGCAACATACACTGCATTCGATGAAACTATGTGGAGAGCGGGGCTAGCGTCAGTTGCATCTGTCAGTCTGGCCCAACTCCAAAAGCCTGCATGACCGGTTTGAAGAGTGGCCAACAGTAGAAGCGCAGCAAAGAAGACTGCAGCCACAAGACGGTGCTTCTTCATAGATGACCGATCATTCTACCGCTCGTCACACCGACTTAGACCTAACTGGCATCATATCGGAAGGTGAAACACAACCGTTTTGTTTCGAGGCTAGCCCAATGACTGTCCCACCGGAGAAGCCTACCTGCCGTCTAGGAACAAATCCATAAGCGATTGATCTTTGCTCCGACTATAGTTTTCTCAATAGTCACAGCGTCTGCAGCCATAGTACTTGCAGCCGCAGTGCCTGCATTGGTGGAGCCTTCTTCCGTGGTTCCTTCGGGCAAGGTCGGGTAGACGCCACCGTACGGCGAGACAACGCCTGGAGATGAGGTAGTGCTGCCAACTGAAACCGCACGCCAAGGAGTCCATCCGACAAAGAAGAGAACGTATGTGCCGACGCTAAAGTATACTCTGCCGTCGCCTCCGCGAACCGCGATTATGAACTGCGGCATGTCGCTTCCGTATATGTCGGCTACAGAGGGCGCTGACTGAGTCGTGCCTGCAGCGGTTAAGGTCCAGCCTGACCAGCTGCCGGTCCACGTGTTGAAGTAGATCTTGTTATCCGTCCCTCTGACAATCAGCATCGTCCCGGTGTAACCCCGCGGCCACTCCGTCAGGGCCGGGCTTGAAGGTGTCTGGCCTGGGAGCTGAGTCCAACCGGAGAAGACTCCGGCTAGGGTTCTCGTGGCATAGTAGATGTTGTTAACACCATTGCCCTTCACAGCCATGTGAAGTGTGTTTGTAGCGTGCACGTATGTAATCGCCGGGCCTGCGTCGGTCGAGCCAGGGAGCGTAGTCCATCCGCTCCAAGCGTTGCTTGACGCAGGATTCGCGAGAGATCTCAGGTAGATCTTGTTGTCGCTGCCCCTAACAAGCAAGTATAACACGCAGGTACCGTCATCGGAGTTCGGCGTTGTATCGCTCGCTGCCAACGCTGCCCTCGAGGGTGTCGTCCCGCCTATGAGCGAATACCCCTCCCAGATGCCACCATAGATATCGAACCTGCCTAGATAGAGTGCGCTTGCAGAATTCCTGACAGCATAGAAGATATGGTTGTCGCAGTGAGCCATCGCTGGGCCTTCATCGATTGATCCCACGCCTCCTTTCCAGTAAGGTGAGGGAGGAGTGATGCTTGCCGTCGTGGGGTCACTGCCATAGTGGTAGTTGTAGTAGAGCTTATTGTCGCCTCCTCTTACGCCGAAGACGACTGATCCTGCTCCACCACTCAATCGTTCGAGCATGACGTTGAATCCTCCAGAGGGCGCTATACCCAGAACCGTCATCTTCAGACCGTGCCCGCTATTCTTGTAGGTGTCACCCACGATGCGTCTACCGTATGCATCATCCGGCTCGCCATTCCCATCCGGAACGCCGTCATTGAATGGGCTGGGGGATGCCAAGTCCGGTCCGTCGAGGTCGGCTATGGCTGAACGGATATTACGTGTAGAATCGTAGGATCGGATGATCACACCCACTGTGCCGCCTCCACCAGGCGTCGGCTTGATTTGCCTATCATAGTTTGCCGCAAGTCCAGTCTTGCTTATGGCTTCCATCGTGTAGTATTTGCTTGTTCCCGGGATCGCTACCTTGATCATCATGTAGTTGTAGGCGGCTGGGCTTAGCACGTCGCGTGGGTAGAGCTCAATGCTTTCCGTATAGTCAGCGAGGGTCAGTATTCTGTTCGCGGGAACCCATCCCAGATCGTTCCGGTAGGCCAGCTGGACTCCTGGTGGTATGCAGCCGTAGGTTGGGTCCGAGCCTCCGGTTTCGTACTTGCTGCCTCGGTCTTGGCTCATGACATCGGTTGCATCATTATATGGCCCCGAAACACCTGAACCGCCGTGGGGGAGGCCGAAGAAGTGGCCCATCTCATGAGCTATTACGCTGATATCAGTCACACCCCAAGGGGCTTCCCAAGTGGTCGATTTCCAACCTGCTGGGCCGTCTACGGTGAAGTAGTGGCTTCCACCCCATGAACAACCATCAAGTTCCCCGTTAAAGAACTGGTTGACACCCATGTAGCTGGCGAAATTGACATCTGCGTCGGCTAGGGCTCCCACGTCCTCGGCAACCTCATCCAAATAGAATCCGCCATCACATGTGAGAGCTTCGCAGCCTGCGTCGCCATGGCAGTAGTATTTCCTCGTGTGTGGCAGCGTGTATGGACCGAAAACTGCGCCCGTGATCGATATCAGGCCATAGGACTGCCTCTGCCAGTAATGGTTTATCTGCGGAAAGCTTGACCCATACATCTGGGTATTGTACCAGGAATTTGCATGGGGAAACGCCGCCCCGTTTCCATCGTAGGGATCGGTCCCGTCGTCGGGGTAATAGACAAGGATAGTTGCGACATTCTGCGCTCCTGTTACGGCTTGAATGCTCCCCACCGTCGCTTTCGGTCCCTCGTAGCGCATCTCCGCAACCTTCATGATCTGTTCACCAGTCTCCGTGCCTCGGACACGAACCATATTGTTCCTGAAAGCAAATAGATTCGCATCATCCAACACTGAATTGGAATCAAAGTTCAAACGCCAGTTGGCGTTGGTAGCTTCATCATGGACGATGAAGATCGTGTTGGTCCCGACTTCTTCATTTTGCGGGTCACCCCAAATCACTGCGAACCTCCCAACAACCTCAACATTAGCCTGGGCGTAGGCAGGAACGATGAGAGCGGGAATAGTTGCTGAAGGCGGCCCACCAATCACTCTAGAGGGTTCGGGCGACCAAGCCGCAGGCGCTGACATACCAACCGCTCCACCTGTGGACGGCATGCCAAGCGACAATGAAGAGAAGATCAACAATGCAGCAACAAAGAAGATGGTTACTCTCACATAACGAAACCTAAAAAGCATACTCTCCGCTCGACACGGCATCTGTTCGCGCTGCGCATATAACAATTTGCTCGCACTTCTTGCGGAGGCGCGATTTGAACTGTTGCGGAAGCCTCGTTCACAGCACCGGATAAGGCGAACAAGCGTTTGGCAAAAAGGCGTGCAAGGATCAAGGAAGCAGTGCGGATAGCGCTCATAAGAGAAGAACGCGGAACATACTTTGGAGACCCACACAGACTAATAGATGTTGGAGGATAGAACATTGCAGGCCCTGACGCTTCTTAGTCCTTGGCGACTTCTCCCCTTTCCACACATCTTTTCCGCCAGAACGCAGACAAGAATGCTTCAGCAACACCGTAGTGCTGCCGAGTGCTATCATGACAAGCGCATCGCCCACAACTAGCATCGAATGAACCCTCCACTTTGGCTCAAGGATGGTTCCCCACACAGGCCTACGTTGTCTCTACATGCAAGAACACAAACCCAATTTCCATTTGTCATCATACATCGTCAGGAGTTGTTGCCATCAAATCGCTAGCCTGGATCCTGGAGGAGGTCGTCTTCGAAGCTGTCGTGAGTCAGCAACTACTCTTCAGGAGGAGTCACGCGGAGAAGTAGATAAGGGTCTAATCACCATGTGCAGTAGATTCCACTGTCGATTCCTCTGACACAGAAGAACAGCATACCTACCTTGCCATCTATTGCGGGCCCACTTGGGGTTCTGCCAAGGATACTGTTCCAGTTATGGTAGTTGTCAGCGATCCGGACGAGGGCATAGTAGATGATGTCGCCTGATCCTCTAACTGCGATATAGAAGTCCCCCCGAGTCCCCATAGCTGATTGCGGGGCTCCTTTCAGTACTGCCCGTGAGCTTATGCCAAGAGCCCTGAGCAAAAGTCTCCGTATTCACGTAACGCCAGTGGATTCCATTGTCGGCTCCCCTCACAACGATCCACATGTAGCCACCGCTCACATAGAACGATGGGCTGTCTATGGTTGTGCCGGTCAGCTTCTGCCATGGACCTTGATTCTTGCAAAAGGTGTTCGCGCTTTGTGTCATGAAGTGAGTGCCGGCGAATGATCTGCTGAACCCGAAAGTCTTGTCCAAGGCGCCCTGGAATCTGTGGAGAGTTCTAGCGAACACCAATTGACACCATTATCGTTACCCCGTGCGGTGAAGTACAACGACCATTCGCAACAGTGATCGACGGTCCATTCCGAGCGTTCCCTGTTGGAATCTGGTTCCAGTTGGCCCATCCAGTACCATCCCATCTATTGACGTAGATCCGATTGTCCGAGCCTCTAACCGCCAAATAGACTTCAGTATCCGAGACCGCCGCAAGCGCCGGCTTGCTTGCCGTGTCAGTCAGCAAGATCTGTAGGAGTCCCGGCGTTCCATCCGTCAACATACCGGTTCCGTGGAATTCCAGGGTTACTTCTTGGAAATGTATCGGGCGCGCTCAGCCATCAGGCCGGGCTCAGGTCCGCTTCTGCCAGAAACCCTATCTCACAACGCCGACTGTTCGATTTGTTCGCGCGTGAGTTGGCTAGGTGTTCTACTCCTTAGACTTAATTCCCTCCCCCGCAGGAGTACTATGTTGTGGTATCGATGGTCATGATTCGGAAGCTGATCCTACTCACAGTGATCGTGAGCGCAGTCATGTTGGTTGTTGCGGGAATCTATGGATACTCGGTCTTTAGCTCGGGGCCGCGTCTGGTATCTGTGAAAGATCTGCTGGCGTCGCCAACTCAGTTCCAGGGCCAGCAAGTGAAGGTCAGAGGAAACTTGAGGGCGATCTATCCCTCCAACACGGACGGCACACCTCAATTCTTCCTCGACGACAACGCTGATTCTGTCAGAGTTGAGTTTCCAGAATCGATCTGGAGTTCGCCCCCGTCGGTGGGATTGTACATCGGAAAGGTCGTAGAGGTAGTGGGTACCGTTCGAATTGTCACCTTCGGAGAAGAGGCAAGGGTTTTCTTAGAAGTTCAAACAATGACGCTAGTTTCAGGCACGTAGATAGCAACGGGTCAGCCTTCTGCTCCTTGATCTTTCTTTTTGATACCAATGCTCTCCCTACTAGGTACACGGTCGCGATCGTATGGTCAAGTCGTGAATTAGCAGAAACACCCCCCAGGCAAATCGACTTCATCAATCTGAGGAGAACATGGAGATCATGACGCAATTGCAGGCGCGGAGGGTGTCGAGCCTGGCACTTTGATCCAGCTTGACCATGACCCTGAAGGCAGCGGGCGACTGCTCCAATAGATCGTGTTGTCGCCACCCTGCACTGCAACATATAGTTGACCATTCGCAACGATTATGGACGGGCCATTCAACGTCCGCCCTTCTGGAATCTGGCTCCAACTACCCCATACACTGCCATCCCATCTATTGATGTAGATCCGACTGTCTGCCCCCTAACCGCCAAGTAGACCTCCGCATCCGAGACAGCGGCAAGCGCCGGCCTGCTCGGCGTTGAACCAGACAATTTCGTCCACCCCAGCCAAGCTCCGCCGGTCATGTCCTTTCGGCCATGATAGATGCTTGAACCATCGCTTCCCCTCACCGCGATATGAAGAGTCGAACCGCCAACCACCACTGCTGGGCTATCGATGGTTGCGCCTGGCAGCGTGGACCAGCCACCCCATGATCCGCCAACAGGAAGAACATTCAGGTAGAAGAGAAGACACTAGTAGTCAACGTAACGTACCCATAGTAAATCCCGTTATCCGCACCGCGAACAGCAACATGCAGCTTGCCACCACACTTGCAAGCCGCTGGGCTATCCACAGTCGAACCGGGAAGCGTCTTCCAGCCCGACCACGACGCGGCCAAATCACTACCATAATACACGCCGTTAGTTGATCCACGAACCGCCACAAACTGACGACTCAAACGCGTACACTTTACCGTCCTCTGAGCCCAGGTAGATGAACCCGCCAGCAATAGCAGGAGAAGATCTGACCAAGTCCCCTGTCGTGTAGTTCCATTTCTTTGCGCCTGTGGAAGCATTCAACGCGTACACCCAACCGTTATCTGCTCCTACGTAGACGACCCCACCAACAACAGCAGGAGAAGAATCCTCACGGCCCAAACCGGATTAGTTCCATTTGAGCGTGACCGGGGCCGTTACGATTTCACTGGTTGTTCCGGAATGTTGAAGGTCGGCATGGAACATAGGCCAGTTTCCTGGCGAGGCAGCCGCCTGAACCACCCCAATTCTAACTTGGAGTAGAAGCATCGCAAGTAGCAGAAAGAGCAGGCCTGTTCCGGAAACGCGACGAAGAACCAACCATACCGCACCCTATGTGACGTAGTGTGGTATGGATATTACATATTACATTTTCTAAGGCCCACGGGGCTCCGTTCTGACTTGAGAAAGGTGTGGGATTCTATGTCTTGCCCCTCCGGAAGGTATCGCATCTTACCGAACGATCTGGAGTCAGCTTCTGACCTCAAAATAGGAGGGGTTCCGGTTCCTTTGCAACCTTGGAGATCTGGGGAAACCGCAGCCAATGATCCATCATGAACAGGGTCGCTGCGTCGACTGAGTTTGTGATTGTCGGGCTCGTCGAGAAAGCGGTGTCTTTCTTCAGCTATGTGTGACCTGTTCGTTTTTTTTTGGCGGCGCTATAGCTGGCAAGCTCGTGTCGTACCCTTTATCGTAATCGTTCATGCCGCCTTCCCTCCGTGAGCGCTACAGCGGTGAAGCTCTGGATGCTTCGAGCCGTCAGGCCCTACTTTTGACTCATGCCCAGTCATTGTCGCTTGCGATCCAGATATCACTAGGTTCGTTTGTTCCGCACTGGCAGTAACCCGCAGGGTGGATCGTAACAGTGATCCTGTCGCCAGCTTTCAGCTGTGAGGCTCTAAACTCATGCTCAGACACAGCAGTTATGTAAATTGTCAACTGATAGGGGCTGGCGGATGCGACCGTCACCATGAGGGAGACTTTGACAGATTGTTTACAGAACATAGGCACGACGATTGCGCAGGTTTTCGGTGAGTCGAAACAGTACGGGGCACATGATTCTGTAACATCTACCACGGTGCCAGTCACCGTCCCGGTGGTCGCGGTGCTCGTCGTGGTCTGGCAGAAACCTAGTGATTGACAGACCTGAAAGCCGTACAGGGCAAATGCTGCGCCTATGATTGCAGCAATCAATACGATGGCAACTAGCGTGACCACTGAACCTTTCACTGGCTTCACGCGTCTTGGCATATCATTCAACTCGCAGCGATTGGAACTTGATCTTCCTTATTGGGTTCAGGAGACAGCCGGCTCGTCGATGATCAAACTACGGTTCATTCACTAGGTCTCCTCGTTTTAGTACCTACACGTAGTCGAATTACTAGCTATGGGAGCATTTGGCGGGGAATACTTTTGACGTGACATCACGCCTTACCCTTACCTACGTCTCGCCCCTGCTGCATCTTGGGCAGGCTTTGCCTCTTTCGGATGAGATCCACAACGAGCAAGAGCTGCATCTGAGACCTAACGAAAACTCAGCAGAACATTTGGCGCAAAGTGCAGCATCCTCATCGAGGCAGACCGGGCCACAGATGATACACTCACGCAAGCCTGCCCTACTTATTCACATCAAGATGTATCTTGGCACCGGGATCACTGTCGGTCTAGACGTCGGCCCCAGCAGTGGTTACGTGGCTTTCACGCTTTAGGTTTTCGGAGAATCTGGAACTCAGCCAACGACTAGAGAGACTCGAAGTGGTCTCAGTTGAGAGGATGGTTCCTGCGGCTGGACCTAGAGGGAGGAGCTCCAAGAAGTCCAGTAGATCTCGTGGTCGTTACCCATGACACCGGCATACAAGTCTGCACCCGTCGCGTATATTGCTGGGCCACGAAGGGTGCTGCCAGACGGCAAGACATTCCATCCGGTCTGGTAGTTGTCGGAGATTCTAACGTGCTGATAGTAGATGCGATAATCGAATCCCGTGACTACTATGGTAAAGTAGTTCGGGTTGACGTCATAGTAGGCTATCGCGGGGCTTCTATAGGCCTTGCCTGTAATCTTCTGCCATGCTGATTGAGCGAATGTTGACAAGTTGACTTTAGACCAGTATATCCCATCGTCCATTCCCCTAACAGCGACATACATATCGAGACCAACCATGAAGAAGGATGGGCTATCATTCGTGGCACCACTCAACTTGTGCCACGGTCCCTGAATTGGAGACATGCCTGAAGTGGAGACGTTGCACCAGTAGATCCCGTTATCCTTCCCCCTCACCATAACGTACAGCTCGTTAGAGCTGGTCGCATTTATCGCAGGACCACTAACCGTGGAGCCCGACAACTTGTGCCAAGCCCCGTCGAAATTTCCTCCCCTCAAATAGATGCCGTCGTCCATTCCCCGGACCGCCAGAAATCTCACAAAATAGGACCCATATGTGCTCTCTCCGCTGATTGCGGGAGCATCAGGAGTAGATCCACCAACCAACTGCCAAGGATCCTGATGTCCGATAGTTGCGTCGTACCTGGTGTAGTAGATCCTGTTATCGAATCCTCTCACAACAAAATACAGCAAGGTCTCACTGGAGGGGTAGGTCTGCAAAAAGAATGCCATGCCAGGTCGGTCTACAGTTGAACCTGTCAGCTTGGTCCAAATCATGAACCCCAAACTGGGTTCAACACACGTCGCAGCAAGAATGACTAGGAAGAAAGCTGCAAGTAAGGCTCCCCTACTCGGACCCCGAGGCATCGGCATCCTCATGCAGGAATATGCAACCGTTTCACATATCAGGGTTTTCATGTGGCAGCGATATGCTAGCGACTTGCCGCGACCACGAGACAGGGCACGTGAGATGGAACGTCTCGACAAGACGCTCGGACTCGTGAAAGAGACACCTGAACCCCTAGCGGATCTGGCCCTAGGCTTGGAGCTCTCAGGCAGCCTAGGCCAGTAGGAGACGAGACGCGTGAGCAACCGAACCGTGACCCTGACAATTCAGGTTCCCAAGGCTGAGATAGCGACGCGTGATTGATCGTCCACATCGTCACGGAAAATATCCAAGTCGGTCATTCATAGTATATCTTGTTATCCATTCCACGTACACAGAGGTAATCGTTTATCGCCGGTGCAGAAAGCGTCTTCCCAGATGTGTAGAGCCAGTTGGTATCCCATATCCAGGTGACAAGGTTCATAGATTTGAAGTACACTCCATTATCAGAGCCCCGGACAAAAAGATTCAGCCACCCGGAAGATGCCCAGAGGGCGGGTCTATCGATTGTTCCTCCACCCAGATTGATCCATCCCGTCCAAACCCAATCAGAACCTCCCCAGGTAAGTCTCTTGTAATACACTCGATCGTTCGTCCCTCGGACAACAAGATTCACGTAATCGGGTGCAAATACCGCTTCCAGAGTAGGGGCTGAACTTGTGGCTCCTCCCAAACTCGTCCAACCTGACCACACTATCGGCCAAGCTGGCGGCAGACTCGCCCGGTTGAAGTATACCCCATTATCCAAGCCGCGGACGACAAGGCGGGCGTTTCCATTCAGAAAAAGAACTGCGGGAACATCATTGGTCTTGCCGCCCGGAACCTTAATCCAGCTCCCCCAATTAACTCCCACCGCATTGTAATATATCCCATTGTCCGTACCCCTCACAAACAAGTATAACATGCCACCGTACACGGCTAGAGCAGGTGCTGACAAAGTGGCGCCTCCCACCTTGGTCCAAGTTGCGTCCCAAGGCCCAGAAGGCAAATAGAACATCTTATGATACAACCCATTGTCCGTTCCACGAACGACAACGTTCAGGTAGCCAAACTGATATGCTAAAGCCGGCTGATCATGGGTGGCGCCAGCTAGAGGAATCCAACTACTCCAAATCCCGGATGGACTTGTTCGGTATTTGTGATATACTCGGTCATCTGTTCCACGGACCACAACATCATACCGCAACCCATCCGTCAGCACTGCAGGCGAGGATAAAGTAGCACCCCCAAGAGATGCCCACCCCACGGCATGAACGCCCGGAAGCAGAAAAGCTGACAAAAGCGTAGACAAGAGAACAATCACTAGGACCTCCCTGAACAACTGGTCCAGATAGGCGATAGTACTTGACTTATCGCGTTTCTTTTTCGGTTTCTTCATTGAGAAGCCTTCTGACCCGCTGAGATATCGGGACCGCTCAGGATTTCAGACTTTCCATACTGGCTCCAACCTAGATAGCGCCACGCATACCTTATCAAGCGACCACTCGGACCATATCTTGATCATGCATTGCCGTACAGTGAGCTGGCTGCGAAGTCACCCGACCAGTTGACACGCGACGAAGAGAAAGGATGGATCCTCGAGGGCGACGATCGCATCATCTCCCTCAGTCAAAACGTTCCAAACACTCTCAGACCAGCTTGAAACCCTGGTCGGCTCAAAGATTGCAGCGGTGATACTCAATCAGCTGGGCATGGCGAGCGGGCATGTGGTCATGAACTACTCAAGAGACGAGATCCAATCACAAAGCGACTTGCCTACGGTTCTAGATTCCACAATGAAGGCCCGAGGATGGGGACGATGCGTCGACCTGACATGGAAGTCGTCAGGGACAAGAACAACCTATACCATCAAAGTGAAAGGCTCACCGCTGTCCTATGAACGCCAGTCGAGTCAGCCCTTATGCCATCTGTTACGTGACGCTCTCTCGGGCTGGCTGGAAGCCTACTCAAAGGCGAAGGTAATCGACAGCACAGAGATAGAATGCGAATCAATGAAGAAACCATTCTGCGTCTTTGAGGTCGTTCTTGAGAAAACCTTCGTGGGGCCACCTACGCATGGTTGACTGGGGGCATGATTATGTCTCTCCCGGTTCTTCTGCCGACAAAGCTGCGTCGGTTGAAGCCTCGACCACCTTAGAACTCAGCCTAGATTGACTTTCCATGTCTGAACAAGATTCTGTTCTTGTTCACCCGTCATCTTCCTCCACTGGATCCGATGTGATGGCTTAGTAAAGGCGGTCTCCCTGTCAAGCGATAACCCGGCTCCCGTGGTCATGGTTTCTGTTCCTCGTAGAGTTTCATTCCGCGGATCCATGCCGCCTTCTAATCCTCCGGCAACGTTTCGAGTGAGGCGCATTCGTCTGACTTCTCAAGAGCCAGTATGAGACCAATCTATTCCCAAAACAAATGTCTCAAGCAAACCAACTCTCGCAAGATTGATTGGAGATGTGACGCGTGTATGTCAGAGTGCTTTGTGGTATTTCCGGTCATGGGCCCACATAGTGGTAGTGGTGTATTGACCCGTTAAGCCCTTTCAGCACCGCAAAGCCTTCGTTCAGCGATGGGGGAACATCTGTGGCGAGGGAGCCGCTACAGAAAGTGGACCATCCAGTCCAAGTTGCTGTTCCCCAGAAGTAATTGTTCCGGTAGACGATCCCGTTGTTCCCGCGCACGTAGATTGGAAAGTATGATGTGGCGTAAGACGGCCAGTCATACCCTACCACGGGTCGATCGGGTGTGCTTCCGCCCAGCGAATCCCAACTTGAACTCCAACCACCAGCCTTCGTCCACGACTTGTGATATGGGACGTTATTCATTCCCCTCACCACGAGGTCCATTCTATTGTCAGCAAGGTAAGCTCCTAAAGCCGGTCCTGAAGGTGTAGTGCCTGGGATGGTGGCCCATCCTTTCCATAATCCCGTAGAGAAGTTCAGATAGTTCCAGTATATCCCGTTGGTCATCCCTCGCACGACCAGTTGCAAGGTCTGATTAAGCACGCTCACAGCCGGCCTGTCAGGTGTCTTGCCACCTGGCGTGTCCCAAGTCGAGCTCCAACCCGAATCATGCGTCCAGTGCTTATGGTACGGCTTATCATCCATGCCGCGAACAACAAGATCCAATCGACCTACCATGCCCGCTTCGTCGAGACTGGAAACGAGCACTGGTTGCGTCGCGGTCGAACCCCCGAGGCTTATCCAACTCGACCATGAAGGCTTCAAACCGTCAACGGTGTTGGCTGAGTAGCTCTTGTAGTAGAGCTTGTTGTCCATACCCCTGACAACGATGTGGAAGCCCCACCAGTACGGGTAGGAATATTCCCAGTTGAACGCAATTGCAGGGGCGTCGTTTGTTGATCCTCCGAGGTCGGTCCAAGGCCTCCACGTCGAAGTTGAGGAATTCCATATCGCCGCATACACATGGTTGGTTGCCCCTCTCACGACGAGCATCTCGGACGCGTCGAGCGACGAAAGAGCTAGGGCAGGGGACGACTGCATGGAACCGGGCAAAGTCGCCTGCGTGAGGTTCCAACAACCAATGCCGGAAACTCTGGAGGCCCCAAGACAAACCAGAACAAATGCAAGTTCACACAGGATCGCGACCGCGAGGATCTTCCTCTTCTTCAAGCGCGAGAGCTCCCAACATGAAATTCACCCGCGCCGCACTTATTGATTCCTCCAAGAGAAGAATGTTCTTCGTGATCTAGGATAGCATGATTGGGTCGGCCGCTAGGCGAGCGTTGGCGACGAAGGCGTCGCGCCCGGTAGCTTGCTCCAGCTTGACCATTCCCACCAAGTCAGGCTTCGGCTGCACGTGTAGATTGCATTATTCATCCCTCGCACCCCCACGTAGAGTTGCCCGTTGGCCGCAACCACCGAAGGCCCAGAAGGTGTGGATCCTGTTGGGATAGTCTCCCACATGCTCCACGTGTCACCATTCCAACGCCTCAAATAGACGCGATTGTTTGTACCTGTAACCGCTAGGTAGACATCGGGATCCGGTCCCGCTGCAAGCGCAGGCTTCGACGGTGTCGATCCGGAAAGTTGCGTCCATCCAAGCCAATTCATGCTGCTGCGATCCATCCGGCCATGCCAGATACTCGAGCCGTCCGCGCCACGCACGGCAAAGTGCACCGTCGAACCGGCAAGTGCGACAGCTGGACCGTCAACCGTTGCGCCTGGCAACCGCCTCCAGCCACTCCAAGATCCACCAGACGGCAGAACGTTCAGATAGATCCCGTTATCCTTGCCGCGGACGACCAGGTAGAGGGTACAATCCGAAGCCGCAGCTAGACCAGGCGCCGAAGGTGTCGCACCTGACAACCGAGTCCAGCCGGAGAACCCATTCGTCGAGAGTGCCACGTAGCCGTAGTAGATTCCATTGTCGCTGCCACGTACCGCAATGTTCAACAGTCCTCCACACACAGCGGCTCCCGGCGAGTCAGAGGTCGCCCCCGGGAGAGCAGTCCAACCAGACCATGATCCGGCTACGTCACTGCCATGGTAGATGCGATTGTCCGTGCCACGAACGACCGAATAGACAATTCCTGATTGAGTGAAGAACGCGGCCACCTTGTGGTTGCTTGTTCCAACGTTGATCGTGAGGGTTTGAGTATTCGACTGCCCGCTCAGCCCGTAGTCGTCCCACCAATTCGCGAATGCCCATCCGCCCGGATCTGACGAGACACTGAGAGTCACCTGGGTATTTGCGGGAACCTGGAAGCTGTATGCGGTAGTACTGGCCGAGTTCTGGTAACTATTGAAAACCGAACCATGCAGCTCCGTCAGGCTGCTTGGGTCCTGACCCTTGAATTGAAGGTCAATTGAGTAGACTGTAATCGAGATAAGGACAGGAGAGAAATAAGCGATGACGATGTGATTGAGGTTCCCAACACTGACCGCTAAGGTTGGGGCGGTCACGACGTTCCCGTTTCCATAGTCCAGCCAAGTGTTCTCGAATGTATATCCGGCCGGCGGAGTATTCACGGAAACCGTCAAAGTCGTACTCTGATCAACAACGATTCTTGAATATGTGTAACAATTGACCGCCTGAGACACATCATTTCTAGTGTACGTGACAGTCAGCACGGCTCCCAGCTCGGGCGAATTCGCGGGGTTCTGGTTGAGGTAGATGATGTCCCTGGAGTCCAGCTCCATCGTGGCTGATGGTCTTGTGACAACGAAGCTAAGCGCAGTCAGATAGTTCCCATCATAGTATACTCTGACCTGCCAAGATCCCAGGAGTGATCCGGAAAGGGAGCTTGGTGCAATCCAAGCCCACGTCTTGTACCAAGACCAGTACAAGTAACCTGAACTGCTTGGGTCGGGAATCGTGTAAGAAGTCGAGGTATACAAGTTTCCATTCGGCTGATACCAATCCCATCGCACCGTGTGGCTAATCTCTACATCAATGAAGTAGAGCCAGACTAGCGCCTTCTGATCTGAAGTTGTGAACGAAGGTGTTCGGTCTATTGGATCATAGGGAGAGCTGGGCATCACGTCTCTGCAAGTTGTGGTGTCAACTAGGACTGACTCGACTCTTATCTCGAAAACTTCCGTCAGCAGCCGTGTACCGTCGAAGTATAGTTCTACTCGCCATTGCCCAGCCGGCAGTCCCCGTAGACTAGCGGGGTAGGCGGCGCTCGACACGCTGGGGGGGTAGATCACGCTCGGCAGACTAGGGCTGCTTGCCGCAGCCTGTACGACACTACCACTTGCGTAGAGCCAGGCCCAGACCTTGTACCATATCCAATATTGACCATCGGGAGGGGGAGACATTGTTTGTGACGTAGTCGTTGCAAGATTTCCGTTGGGGTCATACCAATACCAAGTCACCATGTGACCGCTGTACAGATTCTCAAAGCGAAGCCAAGAATATGCCGATGCGTCTGTGTAGAAGAAAACGCTCGTCCGAATTGTGGGATCGTTCGGATCAGAAGATTGAACACCACGTGCCATGGTGTGATCAGTCGAATAATCCGTTGGAGGTTTCGAGGTCACAGAGAAGCTAAGCTGAGGGCTCGTGGCACCCGGGTGGTCGGAATCTCCGCCCCACTGAGAATACACGTTCCATGTTCCGGTCGCATCTGGCGTGTAACTTGTTGAGTATTTTGACTGACCATCAGTGGAAACTGAAACCGTAGTTGTAGACCCACTAGGTCTTGTGAAAACAATCGAAATTGATGCGCCAGTATGGGACGGGTAGAGCGATCCGCTGACTTCGACATTGTTCCCATAGGTTATTTGTGATGATGATAGGGCAATCGTTAGCTGCGAGGACGCATAAACGGCATAATCGTAGTCTCCTTTGGCGTTCAAGGGAAGGTCGTTGAGACGCCCCACAATCAATAGGACTCCAGAAAACGGAGAGTATGATGTTTGGCCACTTCCTGAGGACAATGACATGTCTTGACCAGCGGGAGAGAATACTTTCACAAAGAAATTCGAACCATCTCCCGCAAACGAGGTCTTGAGCGAACTCGAATCTATGATGCTGTAGAACGCAGAATAATGTTCTACACATGCAGGTGTTCCATTTGCAGAACACGAGTAGCTTGAGGTTGAGGAAGACTGGGGGATACTGAAGTGAAACGAGTAGACCGATTCAAAAGCGGGTTCTGGACTTCCGGGATACCAAGCACTCTGAAACCAGTTCGCTACGGCAAATAGCTTGAATGCCGCATCAAAATTGTACCCTGAAGCCGATACGGCAGAGTTTATCGCTCCATTAACGTTCGAACACAGGCCGGCGGCGAACGATTCCCAAAATCGTCTAACGACTTCTCTTTTCGAACCGCTCCCAAAATTGACCTGTGTGTTATCAGCCAAGAAATACCAGAACAATCCGCTCGGATATCCATAATCACCGCGTCGGTCTGCAATGTCTAAGTATGGTTGTGAAAGATATTCGTTCATTCGAAAATCGAAGAGCCAAAGCGCGAAGCCGCTGTTGGCAGTCGGGTTTACGGCGCGCCATACCTCATGGGCCATCCATGCGGCGCTTCCCTCATACACCCACTGTGGGGAAAAGATGTTCCCCAAGCAGTATGAAGCTTGAATAGCATGAAAATACTCGTGTGAAGCTGCGTCGAACGATTGCTCATCCGAGTCTAGGCTATTTATGTCTATACAAGTACCAGTCCAGCAAGTGTGCTCCTGTCCCAATGTTAAGGGGTCTAGGAGCAGAACGGAGACCTGATACCGACCGTCCGGCGCGATGTTGAATCCTTCACGATATCCCCATTGTTGGACCTCTGTTGAATAAGCTGTCTCAAGGTAGTTACCGAGGTTCTGTACGAAGCTCAGCGTCGTCCTATCGGGGCTCCCCGCGTCCGTAGTATACGTAATGTCGAAATGTGTTGTTGAGTATACCTGAGTTGAGCCGCTTATCAATGTCACGGAGACAAATGCTTTCAGTTGATCCATACCCGAGGAATCGAGCATCGTGTTCGCAAGTGCCATAAGGTCCAATATCAATGGTGTCCCGTCAGCATAGTGGAATTTGCTCCTTATTGGAGGCTGAAGGGAGTCTCTCACCTGGCCTATAGATGCCGTTCCAAGAATCTTGCTTTCAAGACGCCCACGAATCACAAGGAAGCCTTTGACAATCTTGAACTTGGCATCGGAACTGGTCGCTCGCGACAGCATTTTCGAAAGGAGCGTTACGGCTTCGTCATCAGATACTGCTCTTTGAGATGGCGATCTATCTATTGGGCTCACAGCCGTGGCTGTGGTCGTCGCAGCTGTGCTCGCTGTCGTCGTGTTCATTATGCTTGGGTTCAGGAGAGGACTGGCAATCGAATTTGGATAATAGCCGGCTAACAAGACGTCAAGTAGGATGATTATAGTGAACAACACGACCGGCTTTGCCAACCGGTGCGAACTCATGGTTCTTACTTCTCCGTTGTTCTCCTCTTTGTGATAGACACCAAGACGAATGAGATTAGTGCGAATAGGGCTCCGGCTAGAATCGCCGAGTATTGAAGCATCCGGACTTGCGATTCCGCCATATCGCTCCTGTAGGTGAGAATGCCAAAGGTATACACCGCCAGCGTGCCAATGACCATCGCAAACAGGGCCCGGAAAAGACGCTTAGGTAGATTTCTCATGGACATGAATAGTTGGCACGAATCTAGCTGGCCTTCTCGCGTACCAAACAAGTCTTGTACACTGCTAATCGAGCAGTTGTTTTCCACCATATATGAGCTCTCACGATTCAGAACCTAGAAGATACCACGCGAGAACTCGTAGCGTGTCGGGAACATCAGCGTGGACCGAGGCGCCTGCTCCTAGGAAGAACACGACTTCGCCTTGATTTGGGTGCAACTGCCAGACCTTCACGCTCTTAGCCCAGCCCAAAGAGTATCGAGGTCAGGTTGGGTATCGACAAGCGCAGATCCCTTCGGATTGCCGTGGCTGAGTAGCTCTGTGATCTCAGATGCAACACATATTCCTATAAGAAAGTCTACAATGACCCTGTGCCTGACAAAGGCACCATCAGCATCACATTGTGAACTGTTCTGAACTTGACTGACTTGCGCCGCCCCGAAGCCAAGCACGGCATAGCAGCAGATCTCCAACTTTTCGAAGAGGAACTTGCGGGCAGGCCACACGCACTATGAGATCACGCTGAACGATGGGACGAAGATCCCAGCTCAGGTTCGGCGTGAGATAACGAAGACCAAACCTTCCAGTTTTCCTTTCGCTTCCTGTTGTGTCTTGCTAGAAGTAATTCCTCGCGAAATCACCGAGGCCGGTTCTTGCAGATCAGGGTGTTGCCCATGCTCTGTCTGGCATGGCCGCAGTTGTTTGCACCGTCGTTTTTACGCTAGAGTTGGAGATGAAGGAGCAGCACCCCGCAGCCTATTCCAACCTGACCACGAGCCAGATGGCAACGCTCGACTACACCAGTAGACCCCATCGTCCATGCCTCGAATCGCAAGGTAGAGCTGGCCACCCGCAACAGTCATAGAGGGTCCACTCGGCGTGCGTCCACTGGCACTCTTGGCCCAGCCGCTCCAAGCGACGCCATTCCACGTGCTCACGTAGACGGCGCTATCAGCGCCCCTAACCCCCAGGTACACTTCATTTGCTGAAAGAGCCGCAAGTGCAGGCTTGGAGGGAGTTGATCCCGGCAGCTTTGACCATCCTAGCCACCGCGAGGAACCTCGATCCATCATCCCATGATAGATGCTTTTGCCGTCGGCCCCTCTCACGGCGAAGTGAAGAATCGATCCTGCAACCGTGATAGCCGGAGTGTCAGCTGTCGCGCCCGGCAGCTTCTGCCACCCACTCCAAGCGCCGGCATTGGCAGTACTCAGGTAGATCTGGTTCCCCGTGCCGCGGACAGCCAAATACAACGTGCAATCTGGGGCCGCAGCCAAGGCGGGAGCTGATGGCGTGCTGCCTGACAGTCGAGTCCACCCGGAGAACACCTTCGTTGACAGGTTCACATATCCATAATATACCCTACTGTCGCTGCCCCGAACCGTGAGGTGCAATGCTCCCCCGCACACGGCGGCAGCAGGAGAATCAGGTGTCGTGCCAGGAAGAGCGATCCAAGCGCCGCTCAGACCAACGGCATAGTACACGCGGCTGTCTGTCCCACGAACGACCCAGTAGGTCCCCGCTGCAGACGACACGATTGCGAAGTGAGCCTCCAGCCAGCCGCTGTTCGAAACCGTCATGTAGGTGTCTGGGGACGCAGCATCCTCAACAGATATTCCGCTCATCTCCCAAGAAGAAAACAAATATCCGGAAGGAGGGTTCGCGGCTACGTGGACACGTTGGCCACCGGAATATGTTCCCGTCGTTCCATTTGTCTTGCTTGCACCGTCAATAGTCACGGTGCCGGAGTTCGTGTCTGTGTAGAATGTGACCGTGTAACTCGGGATGACCGTGAAACTGGTCGTCGCGGAGTCGCTTTGACCCGCATTCGTCTGAACAGCCACCGCATAATCTCCCGCGGGTGCGCCTGAATCAACTGTGAAGCCCCCGGCCAACACGCCAGCCACAATCGAGCACATCTGCGAAGTGAAGAGTCCCGAGGGGACAGGTGTCAAGACGCAATTGGTGCCTTGGTAGTTCGAACCGGAAACTGAGACGACCGTCCCTGCCGGACCGGAGACTGGTGTCAACGTCAACGTTGCCGGTGCTGTTTGAGAAGTAGAAGTGGGTGTTGAAGTCGTGGTGGTCGTTGTGGTTGAGCCTGTCGATTCTGTGGAAGATGTCGAGGTGCTTGTTGATACGGTAGTGGAGGATGTTGACGTGCTATTTGATTCCGTGCTGGAAGGTGTTGACGTGCTCGTTGATTGAGTACTGGACGATGTTGGTGTGCTCGTTGAATTTGTGGTAGAGGAATAGGTAGAACTGGTCGTTGAATTCGTTGATGTGGTCCAGGTTGTTTCAGTTCTTGAGGTGGCTGTCGAATTAGAGGTAGTGGAATTGGTTGTCGTGGTCGTGTTTGTGGTCTGCGATCCGACTGTGAACGTGTAATCTTTCTCATTGTTGCCTTCGTTAGACTCCGCTATCTGGTTGTCCGGGTCTGCTACCCACTTGGTGGTATGGGTGCCGTCCTGAGCTGTCAATGGGCCCACATACCAGATCTGGACCTCTCCCGGGGCTATGTTGTCTGGGCCTCCACGTCCGTAGTCGCTGTCATAGTAGACGTCGAGGTAATAGCCGGATGCGGGCGCGTCCCCAGTGTTCTTCACAGATGCTACGATATTGAACTGATCGCCAGGCGCCACCGACGCAACGGCCTGACCGGGATACGCTGCCTTCTCAAGCCACACACTGTCGACTGTGAGATCAGCTGAGGTCGCATGAACGGGATGCGCGAGGCTCGAAGTGCAGATCAACAGCAGAGTCAGGAACGATAGAAACGGGATCTTGATTCGTGGTAAGGTGGCGTGTCGCAAGCGAGGCATACGTCTTCTAGGCTTCTGATTGATGATGGCGGCCCATCCCCGGCTACTTTCGTAATACGTAATCTTCAACCAGGGTCTAGCACGGGTTCCAGACGAGTAAACGTCTTGTAACTCAGGTCTTTGAGCGCAAGGGACGGAGGCGATGCGAATCTTCTAGAAGACAGAGGAAGACGAGGCGGGACGGAATCAAGTCTAGGCTGCAGCACGCACCAGTGGGCGCCACCACCGCTTGTTGACCTTGCTTTAATTGATCGTCTTCTGAAGGCCTTCTTCAAAGCCCACCTGAGACTTCCAGCCCAAACGATGAATCTTGTCGCAATTCAGAGAGTATCTGAAGTCGTGGCCGGGACGATCGCCTGCGAACCCTATGATCGCATCAGGAAGCAATGGATAACGAAGAATCTCCTTGGCGATCTCGACGTTCTTTCTCTCGTTTCCTCGGCCGATGTTGTAGACCTGTCTGTTCTCCCGCTCCTCTAAGACGGTAAGAATTGCTCGGCAGCTGTCCTCCAACGGATATCCAGTCCCTAGCCTTCCCTACGGCCCCTTGGATAGGGCGCCGCTTTCCATGGAGCCCGTTCGTAACAAGCCTCCGCGTTAATTCCTTGGGAAGCTGATTCGGTTCGTAGTCGTTCGTGCTATGTTTGACTCTGCCTGCGACTGAAGTCGGGGGCTTGCGCTCGCTCTGTTATGGTCAGCGGCTGTCTTGCTCGCTGAGTATGGGCTGGACGGATTGAGCAGATCGATCTCCACGAAGGACCCTTCGACTATGGGAGTGCATAGTGTGACCAGAATGAGCGGAACTCCTATTAGTTGCGTGAACTCCTGACCTTCTCGAATTCACTTGCGCGAGTCCTTGTCCGTGCCAAGATCTGTCCTCAGGGAACTTCAGCAGCACGCGCGCCAGATAGAGGAGATCATTGCAACCCTTGAGGAGCTTGCAGACCAAGAAGGGATCCGCAGGATAAAGAGGAGCCTGAAGCAGTACGAGCAAGGTGAGTACGTGGTAGCCGAAGACCCGAAGCAGTTGGAGTCGCTTCTCGAGGGCTAGAGGATGGCTCAGGGGCGCTTTCGGAGCGCGCCTACCAATCACTTCCTGAGGGAACTCAAGAAACTACCCGCTCACGTCAGGGCAAGGGTTCTGCTCGCAATTGAAGAACTAGTTTCCAATCCCTTTGCAGGCATCAGGCTGAGAGGAGAGCTGGACGGCCTTCTTCGATGGAGAACCGGCGACTATCGAATAGTCTACAAGATAGACGAAGAGAAACGCCTAGTTGTCTTACTTGACGTGGGACTTAGAAAGGCCATTTATGGTTAGACGTTTGCCTGGAGTTCAACAGACCATCATTCTGGGTCATGGGGGTTCCAAGTCTAATGCGTGTATTGTCGGAGGCAAGGCTGGCCGGCGGTCTGCTGAGAGACTTCAGATGGGATCGTTACACCGTCCGCTAGAACAATTTGTGATCCGGAAGCAATCTGCGATGCTCGCTCCTCGGACATTCAGTCAACCAGTGGGCGCCACCACGACTTGTTGGTGACGTACCAGTCAATCGTTTTTTGAAGTCCGTCCTCGAAAGTTAGTTGTGGTTTCCAGCCTAGGCCAGCGGTCTTCTCGCAGTCTAGGGAGTATCTGAAATCGTGGCCGGGTCTCTCGGCAACGAACTCTACCATCGTTTCGGGGAGCAATAGACGACGGAGGATCTCGCATGCGATCTCGATGTTCTTCCTCTCGTTTCCTCCAGCAATGTTGTATATCTGGCCTTTCTCTCCTTTCTCCAGAACCGTGAGAATCGCTCGACAATTGTCCTCCACGAAGATCCAATCCCTCACGTTCTCTCCGCTCCCGTAGATGGGCAGGCGCTTTCCCCTCAGTGCATTCGTGATGAGTCTTGGGATTAGCTTCTCGGGATGTTGATTGGGGCCGTAGTTGTTCGTACTCCGCGTCACGGTCACTTCAAGCCCGTACGTGACATGGTATGCGTTGACCAGCAAGTCCGCTGCTGCCTTGCTCGCTGAGTATGGGCTGGAAGGGTTGAGCGCATCGGTCTCCACGAAGGACCCTTCGACACGGCTGCCGTACACTTCGTCTGTGCTGATCTGTTCAAACCTGACACCAAACCTTCGACATGCTTCAAGCAAGACCTGCACTCCGAGAACGTTGCTCTCAACGAAGACGCTTGGCGTCTGGATGCTTCGGTCCACATGAGACTCGGCCGCAAAGTTCACCACAGCATCCGCTTTCCTCACGAGAGAGCCTACAAGCTTGCGATTTCTGATATCGCCTCTGATGAACTCATGACGCTTCTCCCTACGTAGGTCTTTGATGTTGTTCAGATTCCCTGCGTACGTGAGCTTGTCCAGATTGACTACGACACAGTTCGTGTTGTTGAGTAGGTGACGAACGAAGTTGCTTCCGATGAAACCCGCGCCGCCAGTGACGAGTACTCTATCCATGCTTGAGACCTGGCGCTAGCCCCCAGTCGTATGGGATCTGTTTCGTATCAGGTGGAAGCCTGAACTCATCAGGTTCCTTGTAATCGTACAATTCGGTCGGTACGTTTACTGCGTACGCCGTTTCTCCTCCGACCGCCTTGAATCCATGATACACAAGCGGTGGGATCTTCACGAGGAGAGGTTTCCGATCGCCGAAGAAGATCTCCGCGAGCTGCTTGTATGTCTTGGAGGACTTGCGGGAATCATAGAGCGCCAGCTTGAGCATACCTTTGATGCAGATCATGTGATCTGTCTGTTTCTTGTGAAAGTGCCAAGCCTTCACTACGCCTGGATACACAGTCGTCAGGTATACTTGGCCAAACTTCTCAAAGACATCCCAGTCAGATCGCATCAGCTCCATAAGCCACCCACGTTCATCCGGAATCGGCTTCAGCTCCCGGAGAACCACCCCGTTGATCATACCGTTCACGACTCCAGTCTGAGATAGTCGCTCAGCCCAACTTAATTATTCCTCGCCTCGGGTAGTCCATCAGTTGACGGTTATCCGTACAAAACCAGGGTGCAATGCACCCTTGTTTCGCCATAGAAGTTGCCAGAGCCCTCTTCCGAATCCTTCATGGAGGCACACTCGGTCTCCCAACTTGTGAGTATGCCAAATGTGATGTGACAACAGAAGGAACGGAATCGCTGGGAAAGGTTTTTTTGCGACGTAAACGTCGTTGTTTACACGGGTTATCATTCTTGGTGCAGGTCCAAGTCAGGATGCCAGAGAAGAGCGTTCAGGAGATCGACAAGTGGATAGCTGAGGGAAGGTTCGCGAGTAGGAGCGAGGCGATAAAGACCATTGTCGCCATGCACCAAGAAAGGGAGCGTACAAGAGAATTCTACAAGCTCCTCCTAGAACGAAGCAGAGAGGCCAAAGAAAGACCAGAGATTCTCCTGTCTTTAGAGGAAGTCAATTGAGCTTCGGGGTTTTCCTGCACCCCAAGGCCGCACGTTTCCTGAAGAAGACAGACCCATCGCTCAGGAGAAAGATAGGAGAGAATTTGGCGGAATTAGTAGACTCACCAGAAGAGAAGGGGGAACGCCTCATTCATTCACTGTTCTGGAGGCTCAGGGTCGGAGACTACCGCGTAATATACGAAATTGACAGAGAGCATAGCAGAGTCATCGTCTTGTTCATTGGCCACAGAAGAGACGTTTACGACGAGTTCTCTAAGCTGCTGTGAGATGCCCTGTTTCTCTCGAACGGTCGGCCGAAATGAACAGGCAGGAGGAGCAATAGTCTGCGAGCCCAGAAGCCCACGAATTCGTTCTTGTCGAAGACATCCCAGTCAGACCTCATCTGCTCCATGAGCCACCCACGTTCATCCGGAATCGGCTTCAGTTCCCGGAGAACAACGCCTTCAATCATCTGACTCGTACCTCCAGCCAGACATAGTGCGTCAACCCAACTTTCTTATCTCTTGGCGTCCTCAACCAGACTGGTGCAACAGGGGCGCCTACGCTGAGAATCGTGGTGACAGGAAGCAGCGGCCTGCTTGGTCGAATCCTTGTGAGCCTGCTCAAGAATGACTATGAAGTCATCGGGGTAGACAAGTACGTACCGACGAACGAGCCGGACGCGCTCGCGCTAGATATCACTCTGACACCGGGCGCATTTGAATCAATGGTGAAACTACGTCCCTCCGTGGTAGTTCACACGGCAGCGGAAACCAATGTGGACCTCTGCGAAACTGATCACGAGCATGCTCGAACGGTTAACGTGGAAGGCACCGTCAACGTCGC
>Ga0315279_10000896_pt1 | contig 53316 bp, 60 predicted proteins | sample YL17G06_20_MG_FD_203694 | JGI IMG/M metagenome (GOLD analysis project Ga0315279, IMG submission 203694) | Sediment microbial communities from Yellowstone Lake, YNP, Wyoming, USA - YL17G06_20 | ecosystem: Environmental > Aquatic > Freshwater > Lake > Sediment | place: USA: Wyoming | collected... | reverse complement strand
GGCTTCTGCCCACAGAAGCCGAGCGGTGAAACGGGAGATATGGGAGCCGCGTCAGCGGCGGTGCCATAGATTAGATTTCAGTAGTCAATTTTTCAAAATAGGTTCGAGCAGCGTATAATAGCTGCGACCAGATTTGACTTTGCTGTTTTTTGAAAGAGGAAAAGGGATTTTTAAAATCTTTTTGCGCCAAAAAATTCTCATCATAAGTTCTTTTATAATAAGGGATTAAATCAAAGGGCTTTTTGAAATCTAAAAGGGCTTTTCTATCCAGCAGGCGGCGGTTCGTAGTCCCGCCTTCGGCGGGACTACAAAAAATTTTTAACTATTGAGGGTTAAAAAATGTTTGTTTTCCAATTTTTTCTAAAGATTAAATTAAAGCAAGTTTCTTTATCCCCCGCTTTACATTGTAGGGCCAAAGGCGACCATATCTTGGAGGTGAGGAAATGAAGACTAAATACTTTCTTTATGCGCGTAAAAGTACCGAAGATGAAGAAAGGCAGGTAATGTCTATTGAGGCACAAATTGTGGAATTAGAAGAATACACAAAACGCGAAAAACTAGAGATTGTTGAAAGGTTCATTGAGAGCAAGAGCGCAAAGAAACCCGGCAGAGAGATTTTTAATAAAATGGTTGCTAAGATAAACGAAAGTAATGAAGCTGTCGGTTTGTTAGCCTGGCATCCAGACAGACTTGCGAGAAACTCTGTTGATGGCGGACAGATAATTTATCTTATTGATACCGGGAAGCTGGTTTCTTTGCGCTTTCCTACCTTCTGGTTTGAGCCCACACCGCAAGGGCTCTTCATGTTGCAGGTCGCCTTTGGCCAATCTAAGTATTATTCAGATAACTTATCTGAAAATGTAAAGCGTGGGATGCGCCAAAAACTTAGGCGTGGCGAATGGACAGGCCTTGCACCACTCGGATATTTGAATAACGCCAAGACACGAAACATTGAGCCAGACCCCACAAAAGCAAGGGTTATCGCTAAAGCCTTTGAGGAATTTAGCCAAGGTAAGCATACTTTAGAAAGTTTAGCTGAACGCCTTAAGTTTTTGGGCGTGGCAAGCAAGACAGGAAAACGGTTGTGTAAGGCAGTGGTCAAGCATATGCTTTCTAATCCCATTTATACGGGCATAATCGTGCATAATGGCGAAACCTACGAGGGCAAATTTCAGCCAATTGTTTCCCGAGCGACTTTTGAGATAGTGCAAAGAATTCTTAAAGACCGAGCTAAGCCCAGAAAGAGCAAGCATAGCCATAACTTTCCTTTTGTTGGTTTATTAAGGTGTGGTGAGTGTGGCGCTGCAATAACCGCCCAATACGCTCACGGACATGGTGGCACTTACAGATATTATCGCTGTACTAAGCGGCTTGGGCCCTGCTCGCAAAGATATCTTAGAGAAGACTTGCTTGCTCGCCAGCTAAAAGACTCACTTTCAAAAGTCGCTCTTTGTCAAGATTGGATTGAAAAAATGCTTGCCCAAGTAGATATTTGGGAGAAAGAGCAAACTCAAGTATCGAAATCTTTCGCCCAAAATCTTGAAGTAAAGATTAAGGAAGCTGATGAAAAGTTGGATAAGTTAGTCAATGCTTTCCTTGATGGGACAATTGAGAAAGAAACCTACCTCATTAAGAAAGATGAGTTGATTAAGCTAAAGACTGAACTCTTAGAGAAAAAGCGGGATTTTGGGCGAAAGGGAAACAATTGGAACGAACCACTGCGGAATTGGTTATTTCTTGCTTGCCACGCCGAGAAACTTGCCTCATCTGAAGATTTCTATGAAATTAAGTCTTTGGTGGAAAAAATTGGAACGAACCGCCGCCTGCTGGATAGAAAAGCCCTTTTAGATTTCAAAAAGCCCTTTGATTTAATCCCTTATTATAAAAGAACTTATGATGAGAATTTTTTGGCGCAAAAAGATTTTAAAAATCCCTTTTCCTCTTTCAAAAAACAGCAAAGTCAAATCTGGTCGGGGCGACAGGACTTGAACCTGTGACCTCGTGGTCCCAAACCACGCGCTCTAGCCAAACTGAGCCACGCCCCGCATTGCCGTATTTTTCAGGTATGCAATGCGGTACTTTTGCCGCAAGGCAAAAGTACCTTAATTCTATAACTTTTTATTATATCAACTATATTTGTGCTGCTCAATATATTTCTGGATAATCTTTTTTGCCTTCTGAAGCGCGCGAAAGCGGTGGCTCATTTTATGCTTAAGAGCACCACCAAGCTGAGCAAAAGTCTTTTTATATTTGGGAATAACAAATAAGGGGTCGTAGCCAAATCCACTCTTGCCTTTTAATGCCAAACCGATAAAACCAGAACACCTGCCCTCTACTACGCCGATAAGACCGTCTTTATCTGCCAAGGCTACGGCGCAAACATAATGCGCTTTTCGCTTAAGTTTCGGAAGGCCTGCTAATAACTTCAGCACTTTGGCGTTATTCTTGGCATCGCTTTTGTCCCTGCCAGAAAAGCGGGAAGAATAAACTCCCGGCTTGCCGCCTAAGGCCTCAACGCAAAGACCAGAGTCCTCTCCCAGGGTTAATTTCCCGGTAAAATGAGCAACTTTGAGCGCTTTTTTTATGGCGTTACTTTTAAATGTCTTGCCGTTTTCGATTATGCGCGGCACCTTTAGATAATCCGCCAGAGAAGTTATTTTTAAATTTAATCCTTTTAAAATTTCTTTTATCTCTGCTAACTTCTTTCTGTTTTTGGTTGCGACTAATAGCTCCATCTACAAGATGCCCTTAAGCAGATTTCGCTGCATGTCAATTAAGTCTTCGATACCTTTCTTTGCCAGGAGCAATAATTTGTCCATCTGCTCTTTGTTAAAAGGACTGCGTTCTGCTGTACCTTGTATCTCGATAAAGCCGCCGCTTCCGGTCATAATAATATTCATATCCACTTCGGCCTTGGAATCTTCATCGTAACATAAATCTAAGATTAAGTTTCCATTCAGGATTCCTACGCTGGTGGCTGCCACAAAATCCTTAATCGGGATTTTATTAATCACTCCGTCCTTCTTTAATTTATTCAGGGCATCACACAAGGCAATGAAACTTCCGGTGATGGAGGCAGTGCGCGTGCCGCCGTCAGCCTGCAGCACATCGCAGTCCAGCCAGATAGTGCGCTCGCCAAGAGCCTTCATTTCACAAACCGTGCGCAAAGACCTGCCTACCAGGCGCTGTATCTCATAGGTGCGGCCGGAATCCTTGCCGCGCGGCACCCTGGTCGGGCAGGAACGCGGCAGCATACCGTATTCCGCAGTTACCCAGCCACTGCCACTGCCTTTTAAAAAAGGCGGAACCGACTCCTCTATGGATGCCGTGCAGACAACCCTGGTATTACCTAATTCTATTAAACATGAACCTTCAGGAAATTTCAGGTAATTACGGCTAATCTGAACCTTGCGCATTTTATCTAATCCTCTACCATCCTGTCTAACCATAAATGCTCTCCTCCTACGCCTCCAGAAGCAAAATAATAGTATGGCTTCGGAGGACTTCGCTAAATTTGTTTTATTTAGGTGCTCGCTTCCTTATAAATATTATTTCCCCGGGCATCAATACCTACAATCAGGGGAAAATCTCTTACTTTTAATTTATAAATTGCCTCTGGGCCTAAATCCCGGTAGGCCACCGGCTCTGCTTTTTTAACATATTGTGATAGTAGCGCGCCGCATCCAGCAAAAGTCAGGAAATATACTGCTTTATATTTTTTTATGGCTGCCCTAACCTCTTTTGAGCGGCTGCCCTTGCCAATCATTGCGCTCAAGCCTGCCTTTAATAAAACTGGCGTAAATTCATCCATACGCGAACTGGTGGTCGGACCACAGGAACCGATTATTTTTCCTTTCGGGGTTTTAGTCGGACCGCAATAATAAATAATCGCGCCCCTCAAATCAATTGGCAATTTCTTTCCTTGCTTAATTGCCGCGGCTAACCTTTTATGCGCCTGGTCGCGTGCAGTATAGATTACCCCGCTTAAAAGAAATGTATCTGCGACTTTTAAATTTTTCATAATATTTTGCTTGCGCTACGCAGGGCATGACAACTGATATTCACCGCTACGGGTAACCCTGCGATGTGCGTAGGATAAGTTTCGATGTTTACCGCTAAGGCAGTAGTCTTACCACCTAACCCCATTGGACCGATGTGAAGCTTATTTATCTCAGACAATAATTCTCGCTCAAGTTCAGGGACAGTCCCCTTCCGCTCAAGTTCAGGGACAGTCCCCTTCGGGGACAGTCCCTTTATTTCCTTAAGCAGTGCTTTCTTGGCTAAAAAAGATGCGTAATCCGCAGTCCCGCCTATCCCTACGCCTATAACAAAAGGCGGGCAGGCATCCGCACCTGCGTTTTTTACTGCCTCAAGAATAAATTTTTTAATCTCTTTGATTTCTGCGGTGGGCCTGAACATCTTAAGGACAGATTTATTCTCGCAACCAAAGCCCTTGGGTAAAACCGCAAGCTTTAATTTATCGCCTTTAACCATATCAGCGTGAATTACTGCCGGAGTATATTTAGCTCTGCCTCGTAAAATAGGGTCCTTAATTATAGAATCTCTTAAAGAACCTTTCAGGTAACCTGACTCAACGCCCTTGTTTATCGCTGATTTTAAATCTCCAGCAATCTTTACATCCTGACCAATTTCTAAAAAAACTACTGGCAGGCCTGTATCCTGACAGATAGCTATTTTTTCTTTTCGGGCAACTGCGGCATTATCGATAATAGCTTTTAATATCAACTTTGCCCTTTTATTAGTTTCTTCGCTATAGGCCTGTTTCAATGCCCGTAAACAATCGCTTCTTAAAAAAAGATTTGCCTGGATACACAATTTTGCAACTGTATCTTGGATTTTCTTTGCTGATATTATTCTCATCTCTTGTACTCTCTGGTTACAGTAGTGGTAATTCCTCCGCGGGGGTTAAATACGCCTGTAATCTTTACCCGGCGCGGCTTAGCTGCCCGGACAAAATCTTCCAGCATTCTATTGATTACGTGTTCATGGAATATCCCTAAATTCCGGTAGAATATGGTGTACATCTTAAAAGATTTAAGCTCTATGCAATATTTAGCCGGGGAATATTCAATTTTTATAAAGGCGAAATCCGGCAGCCCTGTCTTTGGACAGATACAGGTAAATTCCGGAATCTCTAAGACTATTGTATACAATTTGTCTTGATACTGATTCTTCCAGACCTCAATTGCAGGAGTCTTAAGGTTCCTGATATTTTTTTGCAGGCCTTCGTAGGATGAATTATTTTTGATTTTCATTTTATTCCTGCTGTTTTATGCAACTGCGGTATTACGCAAGTAGTTACTTTTTCTTTTAAGCAGATTTCTTTAAACTCTTTTAATTTCCCTGCAAGCTTCCTGCGCTTCTCATAACTATTGGGCTGTAAAACCAGAATTGCCGCCTGATTAATATCTTTTATTAAATTTAGGCCTTGCCTTAAATCGTCCTCTTTTGTAGATGAACAAATCACGGCTTTTAAAAAAACTTCTTTGGCGGAGGCTATCTCTAAAAACTTACGATGTCTATCCCAAAAATATTCCAGGCCGGTAGAACTGGGTAATTTTAAATCCATAGCCACAATGTCTATATAATCTATCACTGTTTTAAGTCCATCCGCAAGCGTCCCATTGGTCTCTAAATAATTTTTATAACCTTGAGCATGAGTCAGCGTTAAAACTTCTTTCAGGAAATCTTTCTGTAAAAGCGGCTCTCCGCCTGTAAATGATATGGAGTGAAACTCATTCGGATACAATTTTATCTCTTCAAATAATTCTTCTGGCTCATATTCTATAAAACTATCTAACTTGGTATCACAGAAATTGCATTTGAGATTGCAGCCAAAGAAACGCACAAAGACCTGCCTTTCGCCAAAATAAAGGCCTTCGCCTTGGATGCTCTCGAAAACCTCAGAAATTTTTCCCTTCATTTACCTTGCGCTCAATAAGGGGTCTTTTATCCCTACCTCTTTAAATCCCTTTGCCCGAAAATAACAACTATCGCAGGCGCCGCAGGGAAACCTCCCGCCTTTATAACAGGACCAGGTAAGCTCAAAAGGCACACCTAAACGAAAACCTAACTTGATAATTTCTGCCTTATTTTTATTGATAAGCGGGGTTATAATCTTAATGCCCTTTCCTTGCACGCCGGACTTAGTACCAACATCCAGCATTTTTTTAAAGGCGCGATAAAATTCCGGCCGGCAATCAGGATAACCAGAATAATCCTGGGCGTGGGCACCAATATATATGTAAGACGCTCCTATTGCCTCTGCGAAAGAAGAGGCAAAACTTAAAAATATAATATTGCGCGCAGGAACGTAAGTCGAAGGAATATTGTTCGCAAGTTCGCGAGTTCGCCTGTTCGTGTGTTTAGGAATTAATATCTTCCTCTCTAATAGGCTTGAGCCTTTCCAGGGAAAACTGATTTTTACAATTTGCCATTTGCAATTTGCTATTTGCGCTATCCTTTTTGCCGAATTGATTTCTTTGCGGTGGCGCTGGCCATAGTTAAAAATCAGGCAGAAACACTTAAGGCCCCTTTTCTTGGCAAGATATAAAGTGGTTGCAGAATCAAGCCCGCCGGATAAAAGAACAACTGCCTGCCTGCCGCCCGCCTGCCGGCGAGGCAGGGCAGGCAGGCTCGTTTCATTCTTCATAATAGGTAGCGCAGGATTTTTCTGATTCCCAAACAGTAATCGCAGCCAGGCCTGCGACTTGGCGCCTTAAATTATCGTATATATACCTGGCAATATTCTCTGAGGTCGGATTAACCCCGTTAGAAAGTTTTGTCTTATTAGCAATCTTCTTTCTAACGGGGTTAACCTTTTTAAAATAAGGGATGTTATTCAGATACTTGTGGTCCAGGCTTTCCATAACCCGGTGCAATTTCTGCTTCAGAAGTTTAAAATCTAAAACCATGCCGGCCTTATCCAGTTTATCCTTTGCTACCACCACTTCTACCTTCCAGTTGTGGCCGTGCAATTCCTCGCATTTACCCTTGTAGCCCCTTAAATTATGCGCTGAACTAAAATCCGCTTCAATTCTTATGCTATACATTATTCACCCTTTTTACGCCTCTTGCTGATTTACCCAAAAACCTTTTTGCCAGACCGCTAAACCACTCCGGATTATCGCTGACATAAAATTTGGGACTCCCGCAACGGCTCGCTTTATTCAAAAGCCCTTCGCTTGCCAGAATTTTCTTTACCTCAATAGCCACCTGCTTTGCTGAGTCAATTAAAATAACTTTTTTTCCTAAGACTTCTTTAATTACCGGTTTTAGGAGTGGATAATGCGTGCAGCCTAATATCACAGTATCTACGCAGGCTCGCTTTAGCGGCTTAAGATACGTCCTGGCTACATCTAAGACTACTTTACCCTTCAGCCAGCCTTCTTCGGCAAAAGGCACAAACAAGGGGCAAGCTACTGCAGTAACTAAAATTTTTGGGTCAAGCTGCTTTATTTCTTTTTCATAAGAGCGGCTCTTTATAGTTCCGCGTGTGCCGATAACACCAATGCGCTTATTCTGAGTGGCATAAACCGCCTCTCTTACTCCCGGGCTGATTACACCTACGATAGGCACTCTAAAATGAGATTTGATCACCGGGAGTGCTACGCTGGATACAGTATTGCAGGCTATGCAGATTAATTTAACATCCTGCTTTAATAAGAACAATATATTCTCGATTGAAAAACGGATTACTGTCTCTTTTGATTTTATGCCATAAGGCACGCGGGCGGTGTCGCCAAAATAAATTATATTTTCGTAAGGAAGTTGCCGGATTAATTCTTTAACTACAGTCAAGCCCCCTACGCCAGAATCAAATACGCCAATTGCACTCATCGACTCGCTACCTCCATTAATGTAAAATCTTTTGCATAATCATCTATACCGTCCAGTATGCCCTGCGCTATCCTCTGACGATAATAACTATTTTTTAGCATGCGTTCTTCATTATAATTGGACAGGAAACCTACCTCGATTAATACTGCCGGAATACGCGTATCCCTTAAAACCTCAAAACGAGCACCCTTAATACCCAGGATCCTTGTACCTAAATCTCTGTCTAAAGAGCGGCAAATAGCGCGGGATAATTCTATTGACTCTGCGCGGCCGGAAGTATAAATCATATCCCAGAGTGTTGCCTTTAGCTCTAAGGAGTTTGAGGCAAAATAAGCATTATCTAAATTAAGCCCCGCGTCTTTAGCAGTTTCATAAGCGCGCTGAGTATCATTTACGCTGGGTGAAACATAATATACTTCAAAACCAGATAAGCTCCTTACACGGTTGGCATTAGAGTGGATGCTCACAAAAAGATTCGCCCTGGAATTATTAGTTATTTGCACGCGCCTCTCAAGAGGAATAAATCTATCGGCAGTGCGGGTCATAACCACTTCAATCCCCTCTGCCTTTAAGAGATTAGCTAATCTTTTAGCTATATCTAAGTTAACATCTTTTTCTCTTAAGCCTGTCCTGCCAATTGCTCCGGGGTCATTTCCGCCGTGACCAGCATCAATAACTATCTTCCTTAATTTTATAAGGGCTAAGGTAGTTTTGCGTAAAGGATAGCGCTCTATAAATAATGCATCGAGAATCTGTTCTTTAAATTTATAAGGCACAACCACTGCGCCCTGATAGATATCTGGCGGATGCCTTAAATACTGGGGCGAGCCATCAACCAGCACCATTTTATCGCCTATTCTTAAATTTATTTTATGCGCGTCCTTACTTAAAGAAACTGTCCTGGTAAATGTATCGTAATCTAAAGTTATGCCTTTTTGCTCACACAGAGAAATTAAAGGCAGGTAGGTTGTGCCGTTTATTTCGTAGGTAGGCAAAACTTCCCTCTTGGGAACGGTAGCGCAACCGCTTAGCAGGATTACAATTTGCAAAACAGAGACTGCTAAACAAAAAAATTTTTTCATTGTCATAAAAATTTAAAAGATTCCACCAAAAACTTCATTAATGAAGTTTTTGGTGGAGGTGGCCGGAATCGAACCGGCGTCCCTAAGTAACTGAATAAAAGTCGCTACATGTTTAGTTTATCTTTTAAACTTGACCCTTGAAACTTCGGTAAACAGAATTTTCAAGGACGCAGCCTTTTTTAAGTCTCGCCCTGGCCTTTAAAGGCAACAAACCAGAGCCAGCCTAAATTAACCGCTCAATTCCAACCCTTAGGCAGATTGGGTTGAGGCCCATACGTTAATTAACGAATGGGACTTAGCGCCATAACAGGCATAATAGGAGTTACACCTAACGGTGCAACTTTGCTATATCTGTCTGTTACGAGACTATTTGTCTCTTTTGCGTTTATATTTGCCAGGATTGTTAACGCGGCTATCCTCGCTTCCGCGACATGCTACTTTTACCCGGCTTACCTAAGTCGAGCCCTTTTCACCCCCAAATTTTCTGTGTATTTCGTCGTGAAAATTTGGTACTCGCCGCCACGATTTATGTGGCGGCGAGTACCTCTCGTTTTTATTTTCTCCTGCTCTTTAACACCCTGCGCATCTCCAGTTCTGCCTCGCGCCGCTTTATATCCTCTCTTTTGTCGTAGAGCTTCTTTCCTTTACAAAGAGCCAGTTCCATCTTAACAAATCCCCGTTCGTTAAAATACATCTTTAGCGGAATGAGGGTTAATCCTCTTTGTGTAAGTTGTCCGGCTATTTTTCTGATCTGTTTTTTATGCAGAAGAAGTTTGCGTTGCCTTGTGGGTTCAACATTCAGATAACTGGCCTCAATGTATGGACTTATATGTGTATTGTATAATATAACCTCATTGCCCTCGATGCGGGCAAAACTGTCATTTAAATTTACCTTGCTCGCCCTGGCTGATTTTACCTCAGACCCCTTTAATTCTATGCCACATTCGATAGACTCTAAGACCGCATAATCTCTGTGCCCCTTGCGGTTGGTAGCAATAACCTTACTCATTTTATCATGGCCAGCATAAAATATAAACTTAAAAATATCGGCAAGGTAATCAGGCTGGCAATATGCCCGACGAATATCCCCTGGCTAATTAACAGGTCTTCTTTCTTATAGTGTCTTAAGATAACAGACAACGAGGTTGCCGGAGGCACTGCTAACTCCATAATAATTAATAATCCCACAAGCTGCGGCAATCTAAATTTTATAATTAACCATATGCCCAAAGCAGGTAAAATTATAAGCTTGGCTAAGACTATTAAAAAAACAGCTTTTTTATCAATGTGCCTCAGGTGTATCGAAGCCAAGCTCCCTCCTACCACAAACATTGCCAGAGGAAGCGTGCAATCACCGACCAGCCGCAACGGCCTTAAAACTACATCCGGAATGAATGAATTTAAGCCAAAAAATATAATTACCAGACTGAATAGAGTCGAGATTACCGGCGGGCTAAAAAAAGTAGCCATTTCAAATTTTTTACTCTCATGAAAAGAAAGCATATATACCCCTACTGACCAAACCACAAGATTAAATCCCAGGAGAAACAAAAATAGATAAATAAACATAGTATCTATTTTATCCTTGGGCAGCAATGCAGCTATCAATCCCAAGGGTAGATAACCTGAATTCTGAAAAGCAATCAGGCTTAAAAATTGCATCTTATGCTGCGGCCCCTTAATAAAACCTAGAAATAGACAACCCAATAATAAACCTGCAGCCGTAATAATGATACTTAACAAAGGAAAGAGCCACCAATTTGGATATAAATTAAACCTGAAATCTTTGATTAACTGACAGAATATCAGGATGGGCAGGGTAATCTCAACCACAAGCTTGCTCAATATATCTAAGCCCGGCTCCCCCAAAACACCCTTTTTTAGCAAAAAATATCCTATTGCCCCAAGCAGAAAAATCTGCGCCACCCCAAAACTGGTAGTTTTAAAAGCTTCACTAAACACAGTTTCTCCTCTCTTAAAAGTATTATATTATAACAACAAAAAATGCCGGTCGCAATACTTTTATATTTGACAGAACTATAGGGATAGGATATACTTAGACTAGACTTTGCGGAAGTGGCGGAATGGCATACGCGTAAGTTTCAGGAACTTATGCCGAAAGGCTTGAGGGTTCAACTCCCTCCTTCCGCACCATTTAGTAGTATTTCCCCGAAGCGTCTTGCCCTATAGGGCAAGAGAAAATTTTGGGGCAAATTTACGCTAAGGTGAACTTCGTTTGATGAGTTCACCTTTATTTTTTGGATAAATTCCAACAAAAAAATCCCTGTTAGATTTTGCCACCTTTTGCGTCTATTATAGTAGAGCCAAAAAATAAAATAAATAGAAGTTCTGGTATGATACCATCAGGAAAGGAACTGAAATGAAACAACTTATTTTAGCAGAAAGAATTGAAAACAGGATCTTTCAGGTCAGAGGCAAAAAAGTAATGTTGGATAGCGACTTAGCTTTGCTTTACGGTGTAGAAACCAAAGTACTAATTCAGGCGGTCAAAAGGAATAAGAGCCGCTTTCCGGAAGATTTTATGTTTCAGCTTACAAAGGAAGAATTTATAGGTTTGAGGTCACAAATTGTGACCTCAAATCGTGGTGGCAGAAGATATTTACCTTATGCTTTTACCGAGCAAGGAGTAGCTATGCTTTCAAGCGTTCTTAATAGCAACAGGGCAATATTGGTTAATATTCACATTATGCGTGCATTTATAAATTTACGAAGAATTGGTTTAACATACGTGGGATTAAAACGCAAGATTGAAGCAATGGAGAAAAAATACGACATTCAGTTTAAGATAGTTTTCGATACCCTTAAAAAACTATTAGAGCCACCACCGGAAAAAGAGAAAAAAATCATTGGATTTCGCGTTTACCCCGATCCCAAAAAAGGTTAACTTTCCAAAACTTAACTAGTTGGAAAAATTTTTACTGATGCGGGGCCTGTTCAATATTTATATAATCCTTAAAATCCATTCCCTCACCTAACTCTTGCTTTACCACTCTAATCCTATCAGGAACATAAGGATGGGTTTTTAAATACGACCTTGGTCTCAAGGGCCCCTTACGATTTACCTCTTGCAGTTTTTCCAGGAACGCAATCATCGCATGAGGGTCATATCCGGCTAATTTTAAATAACGAGTCCCTAACTGGTCAGCCAGCAACTCATCCTCCCTTGCATAGCCTAACAATAGCTCGGTAAAGGCAATGTCTGCGGCATTACCTACTCCTCCTGCGCCAGGAGTTACAGCAACCAAGAGCCTTAATATAGAATAACCCTGAAGTGCCTGAAGTTTTTTAATACTATGCCGAGCCACAATATGCCCAACCTCATGGGCTAAAACACCTGCTAACTCGTCGTCATTAGCGATCTTTTCGATTAATCCTTTGTTGACATACACAAAACCTCCGGGTAAAGAAAAGGCATTTACCTCTTTATCATCCAATACCTTAAAAGTATAGTCTATCTCTTTCCTATCGCATACACTAACTATTCTTTTCCCGATATCCTCTACTCGCTTCTGAATTAAAGGGTCATCTGCCAGCTTATATTCTTTTTCTGCCTGCTGCGCAATAGCCCTACCCATCTGCACTTCTTTATCAGTGCTATAGTAAAAGGTCTCCTCTTTGCCGGTAACTATATTGTATTCAGTGGAACAACCTGACAAAAAAGCGGATAGCGTAAAACTCATAGCGCAAATCAGAAGAATAAGTATCTTTACATCAAGTTTCCTAAGCATGCGATATAATTTCCGCAGCGGTAGGCCCACCACATTATAAAAGCAACCTTCGATGCGCCTGATGAAAAAAGCGCCCTTTCCCTGTATGTCAAAACTGCCTGCTTTATCCAGAGGAAAAACTTGCGCAAAATAATTATCTATCTCTTCGTCTGTTAATTCATCCATATAAATCTTAGTCTTCTCATAATCAACTAATCGCTTATTTTTCTCCTGCTCAATTATGGCAATGCCTGTATAAAGCCACTGAGGTTTAAGCGATAGTTTTTTTAGCATCTTTTTGGCATCCTTTAAATCTTTGGGCTTACCGAAGAGCTTCTTATCCTGAACAACAATGGTATCCGCAGCGATAACAATACCGCCTTTTACTTTCTTAGCCACCTCTTTCGCCTTTTTCAGGGCATTCCTTTTAACAAGTGTTGCATAAGATAAATTCTTAGCTGCTCTTTTTTCCTTAATCTTGCTGGGTAAGACTTTGAACTTTAATCCAAAGAGCTTAAAAAGTTTTCTTCTTGCCTTAGAATCAGAAGCCAGATATATTTTTTTCATTCTTATGTAGGGACGGTTCTCAACTTGAACTAAAAGTGTCCCTTTTAAGGGGACACTTTTGCTTTGATTTGAGAACCGTCCCTAAGAACTTGCGCTCTCAGCTGCTAGATAGCCCGTCGAGAAAGCTGCCTGTAAATTAAACCCTCCGGTATCTGCATCTACATCGAGCATCTCACCGGCAAAATATAGCCCTTTAATGCGGCGGGACTCCAAGGTATGCGGATTTATATCTTTTAAAGAAATGCCACCGCGGGTAACCATCGCCTCTTCTATGGGCCTTGCCTTAAGAATATCTAACTTAAAATTCTTAAAAAGAGAAATTAAGCTTTCGCGCTCATCTCTGGTAATCTGGCTTACCTGTTTAGCAGGATTAATCTTTGCAATATCTATAAAAACTTCAATTAATCTCTGTGGCAATAAATCTTTAAGTATATTTTTGATAGTTTTTTTGGAATTAAGTTTAAATTCTCTTAAGAGCCTGGCATTTAATTGTTCTTTAGATAAAGCCGGCTTCAGGTCTATCTCCACATAGACGCCTTTACCCTCATTCAGCCAATCTATAATTTTTCCGCTTAAGGTTAAAACCAAAGGCCCTGAGATGCCAAAATCAGTAAATAATAATTCGCCAATTTCAGAGAGAATTTGTCTTTCTCCGTTACTAAATTTAAGACGGATATTCTTTAAGGTCAGGCCTTTTAAAATCTTGGGATATTTCTGCCTTGTCTCTAAAGGCACCAGGCCTGCTCTTGGCGGCACAATAGAATGGCCTAATTTTCTGGCTATTTCAAGGCCTTCTCCGGTTGAGCCAGTAAAGCCATACGAAACGCCGCCTGTAGCTAAAATAAGCCGAGCAGCAGAAATCACCCTACCATCCTCAAGCAACAAGCCTTTTATTTTGTTATCCTGAACAAAAATATCTTTCAAGCGGGCTTTATAGATAATCTTTACTTTATTATTCTGCAGTTCTTTCTCCAATATTTTAAGAATACTGTCGGATCTATTGGTTACTGGAAATACGCGCAATTGCCTCTCAACCTTTAATCTCAGACCTCTTTTTTCAAAAAAGTTCATTAGGTCCAAATTAAAAAACCGCTTAAAGGTATCTCTTAAAAATTGGCCATTTTTGGAAAATCTCTTAAGAAATGAATCTAAATCACAGGCATTAGTAAGATTGCAGCGGCACCTGCCACTGAGGAGAAGTTTTTTACCGAGGACGGGATTTTTTTCGATGAGAACTGTATCTTGGTGAAGCTCGCTAGCCCGAATCGCTGCCATCAAGCCTGCTGGACCAGCTCCAACCACAACTATTCTTTTTACTTCCACAATAATTTTTTTCCCCACCTATAATCCAATATCTTGGCGGGAAAATATAGATTCTAACTTTAATCCGACATTCGCCAGATTCTCTCTTGCGCCTTCATCTCTATCCACAACCACTATTGCCCCTTCAACTCTAACACCTATTTTATCTAAAGCCTGCTTCGCCTCAATCAGCGCCTTTCCGGTTGTAGCCACATCATCCAGCAAAATTACCTTACTTCCTTCTTTTAATGCCGGGCCCTCAATCTGACGGCCGGCGCCGTGCTCTTTGGTGCTCTTGCGGACAATAAATGTCTTGATGGGGGTATGATTAATGTGGCTTAAGCAGGCGATCGCTCCTACAATAGGATCAGCGCCCAAAGTGGGTCCGCCAAGAGCATCTACATTTCTCTCTTTTATCATTTCTAAAATGATGCTGGCAACCAGATAAGCTCCTTCAGGACTCAGGGTAATGACCCTGGCGTCCAGATAATAGGTGCTGGTCTTGCCAGAAGACAAAACAAACTTACCTGTCTTAAGCGCCTCTTTCTTCAAAAGCGCCAATAGGTTAGTTTTCAACTCTTTTAGCTGTTCTGACATATCGAGTTTATTTTACTATCTTACATCAGCAATGTCAATCAGATAGTAGGCTGAATAAATTTTTGACCCATTCGACTTCGCTTGAGGGTCAATCCTGAGCGAACGGAGTGAGTCGAAGGATTGACAAAGACAGATTTAATTGTTATCATATAGGTTATGCTGCGTCGTCTTATAAAAGGCTTAGTGGATATCGTCTATCCTCGAGTCTGCCTTGCCTGTAAAAATAAACTTAAATCCTCGCCGCCTGACAGCCTTATTTGTGCAGAATGCTGGGTGAAGATTAAAAGAAACCTGCCTCCTTTCTGTCACTGCTGTGGCAGGCGCCTGGAGAAATCCAGTTTGGCCAAAAATATCTGCTCGGAGTGTCTAAAGAAAAAATTATATTTTGACCGTGCCTTTAGTCCTTGTATCTATGACGGAGTAATTAAAGAATTAATCCATGAGTTTAAATATAAAGGTAAAGACTATCTGGGCCTTATTTTAAGCAGATTGATGATTGATTTTATCAAAGAATATAATCTACCGATGGATTGCTTGGATTTTATAGTCCCGATACCGCTGCACAAAACCAGATTACGCGAGAGAGAATTCAACCAGGCGGAAATTTTGGCTGAATCTATTGCCAAAGAATTTAACAAACAGGCGTTGTGCCATATTCTCCTGCGTCATCGCCACACAAAAACGCAGACAGAATTAGAGACCCACCAGCGTCTCTTAAATGTCAAGGGCAGCTTCTCGGTAAATAAGTTTGAGGATATAATAGGCAAAAACATATTGTTAGTCGATGATGTCTTAACTACAGGAGCAACATCTTCTGAGGCAGCCTTTTGCCTAAAGGACGCAGGGGCTAATATCGTATTTGTGCTGACCTTAGCCAACTGAAAACACAATGAAGATACTAAGAAATTATTTCCTGAAGGAACTTATCGGGCCTCTATTTTTGACATTAGGGGTACTTACTTTTTTAATGGTTTTTGTAGGGAATCTCAAAAAAATAGCAGACCTGGTAATAAATAAAGGACTGGGTTTATATACGGTATTAAAACTTTTCCTGTTTATGGCACCCTACATAGTTACCTATGCCTTGCCTATCGCTATATTGATAGCGGTGCTTATGTCTTTAGGCAGGCTATCGGGCGACAATGAGATTGTGGCAATAAGGGCAAGTGGAATAAATTTATTCAGCCTGATACTGCCGCTTCTTATCGTCGCTATAATTTTAAGCCTGGGGCTGGTTATATTTAATGACCGGGCTGCCTCATACGCACATTATGCCTATAGAAAAATATTGCTGGACGTAGGGATAAAAAATCCTACTGCTGCATTAGAAGAAGGAGTATTCATTAATTCCTTCCAAAAATATATCTTATTTATCTACCATGTAGACCAGAAGAAAAATAAACTTGGCAATGTACGTATATATGAACCTCAAGGTGAAAATAAACCTACCCGCACTATCGTTGCGAAATCTGGCGAGTTTATCGCTGTGCCAGAGAAGAATACCGTTAAACTAAAACTTATGGATGGCACATCCGATGAGCCTGACCCTGAAAAACCTACTAATTTCTACAAATTAAATTTTAAAACTTATTTTATGACTCTAAGCTTAGCCCAGGGGCAAGATAAGGGCAAGATTGAAAAGAAAGCCAAAGAAATGACTATACAGGAGCTAAAGAATGAGGCTGCTAAACTAAAAAAGGAAGGCATTGACGCCACCCCTTTAATTGTAGAAATAAATGAAAAAATAACCCTTGCCTTTTCTTGTCTTGTCTTTATGCTCCTGGGCGCACCTTTAGCAATAATCACTCGCCGTCGGGAAAAATCAATCAATATCGGGATTGCGATACTAGTCATAGTTGTATATTACCCTCTATTTATTGGCTGTGAGGCATTAGGAATACAGGGTAACGTTAATCCGCAGGTTGCCATGTGGATCCCAAATGTAATTTGTGCAGCCATTGGCAGCATTCTTACCTTTAAACTATGCGCATCCTAGACCGTTATATATTAAAATCCGTATTGTTAATTTCTATTTCCTGTATTTTTACTTTCCTCTTCCTTTATGTTATCATCGATGTGCTGTCACACTTAGAAGACATATTGAGACAGCGGGTTAACTTATTCATTTTAATACAATACTACCTGTCTTATTTACCCATTATGTTCGTTCAGGTAGCGCCTTTTGCCTGCCTTTTAAGCACCCTGTATACATTCGGTAAGCTAAACCACGATAATGAGATTATTGCTATGCGTTCATCTGGTTTAAGCATATTCCAAATAGCTAAAACAGTAATTGTATTTGGATTTTTAGTCAGTCTGTTTGTATTCTGGATTAATGACAGATTTGTGCCGCAGGCATTATCCGTGACCCAAAAAATCAAAGAACAAATGGAGGAAGGCACGAAAAAAACAAAAGAAAAAAAGTCAGAAACTATCTATAATCTCTCTATGTATGGTCTAAAAAATAGGCTTTTCTTTGTAAATAAATTTTCTTTAAGTACAAATACAATGGAGGGAATAACCATCCTCGAGCACGATGAACACCAAAATTTAACTAAAAAGATAGCGGCAAGCAAGGGGGTTTATCAGAACAATGTATGGAAGTTTTATCAATGTATTACCTATGATTTTGATAAAAATGGGCAGATTTTACAGGAACCAGAGTATTCTGAAGAACAAATTATGGATATCGCAGAGACACCGCGTGATTTTGTAAATCAAAGGCAACGTACTGACTTTATGACCATATCCCAACTCAAGGGCTATATATACAAATTGTCCAAAAGTGGTGCTTCCACAATTATAAGAAATCTTAAGTTAGACCTTTATCAAAGATTTACCTCGCCCTTTACAAGTCTGGTTATTATTATATTGGGTGTGCCTTTTTCGTTGATGACTAGAAAGCGTGCTACAGGGCTTTCTTCGATAGGCCTATCGATTATGGTGGGATTTTTATATTATATAGTGGATGCAATAACTATTGCTTTAGGTAAAGGCGGACTTTTTACGCCAATTTTAGCTGCCTCTTTAACCCATATAGTTGCCTTAATATTTAGTTTATATTTAATCAATAGTCTGCCTTAATTAAAATTAATATTTGAATTAACCAATATATATACGGGGAATGCGGTTGCCCAGACAGCAGACAATCTCGTAGGGAATCGTCCCTGAAAGCCCGGCTAATTCTTCTGCAGTAATTTTATTCTTGCCTACAGAACCAATAAGCACAACCTCATCACCTATCTTAACCGAATGGTCTCCTACATCTACCATTACCTGGTCCATGCAGATCCTTCCGCATATCTTAAAACGCTTCCCCCCTATTAAAACCGGTGCTTGATTGGATAAATTACGCGGATATCCATCGCCGTAACCTATGGGCAAAGTAACAATTGTGGTCTCTTTTTTAGTAATATAGTCATGCCCGTAGCTTATTCCGTAGCCCCCGGGTAATCTCTTCACAAATACAACCCTGGTTTTTAAACTTAAGACCGGTTTTAGGTTTATTTTTTCCCGCATGTTGCGGGATCCCGCTTCTCCCGTCAAGGACGGGATCCCGCTGTGGCGGGAAGCGGGAAAATTTTCTTTGGGGTATAATCCGTAGATTACTAAACCGGGTCTGACCATATCAAAATGACCCTGTTTATAATCGATAACGCCCATGCTATTCGCTGCATGGACTAAAGGTATATTTATGCTGGCTGCCTTTAAATTACGGATTAAGCGATTAAACAGATTTATTTGCTGCAAGGTAAAATCTTTATCCGTATCCGCAAAGGCAAAATGTGTAAATATGCCTTCGATATTTATAAATTTCAATTTATGAATCTTTTTTACCAAACCTTGCGCATCTTGATGCAAAACTCCAATCCTGCCCATGCCTGTGTCAACCTTGATATGCACATTTATAGGTCTACCTTCGGACTTAGCCTTATTATTTAAGGCGCAGGCTAACCCTTCATCGCAAACAGTGGTAGTAAGTTTGTATCTAAATAAGGGCTCTATATCTTTTTTAAGTATCAGGCTTAGTATTAAAATGGGTAAACTAATACGCGCCTGTCTCAATTTTATTCCTTCATCAATAGAGGCAACCCCTAAGAAATCCACTCCGCAGGCTACCAGTTTTTTAGCTACAGGTATTAAGCCGTGGCCATAGGCATCTGCCTTAACAGTAACCATAATCTTAACTTGAGGCTCAAGCATCTTTTTTATCTGTCTGAAGTTATACGCAAGATTTCCTAAATTTATTTCAGCCCAGGTTGGCCTATAATAACGCATCTTATAACAACTCCTATATTTTGTGTAATGTTAAATGTGTAACGTGTAATGTAAGTGTAATGTTTAATTGTGTAATGGAAAATCTTTTTTTTCCATTACACATAGTTACATTACACCCGCATTACACATTACACGTTACACGTTACACAGTTTTAATCTGGCATTCTTTGGGATAAAGATAAATCGGTTTTATGTCAAAAGGGTTATCGAATTTCTTATCCCTAATCCTCTCTAGGGCAAGTAGAATAATATTGCGCGCCTTGGGATACCAATAATCCTTATCTAAGATAGTTGCTCCTTTGACATGCATTAAGATTTTGTCTCTATATAAATCAATTGCGTCTCCAAGTATTATGGCGTTACCTTTAATCTTTTTAAATAATTCCTCTTTGCTTAAAAGCATATAAGGCTTTACCTTAACGAGGCGTCCATTCTCATTTTTAAAAACACTACAATAAATTAGCTCCCTTTTAGCATCAATAAGAGGGACTATCGGCTTATCAGTATGCCGAACATTTCTGGCTAATATATCCAAGGTTGATATGCCTATGACAGGCTTCTTTAGTGCCCAGCTCATTCCCTTTATGGTAGCCAGCCCCGTACGCGTTCCGGTGAAAGAACCCGGGCCTAAACCGCAGGCAAAATAATCAATATCATCAGCGCGTAACTTCAATGCATCTAATACCCTTTTAATAGTTACGCTAAGCAGAGAGGAAAGTTTCCTGCCAACCTCCAAATTATACTCATACATTTTATTATCATCATAGATACCCAGACACAAAAATTTAGTAGTGGTATCAATGCCTAATATCTTCATGAATTCTTTTTAATAATTCTTTATAATGCCTGCCAAAGGCACTGAATTTAAGCAATCTTTGTTGAGCGCTCTTAATAAATAATTCTACTTTCAGGTATTCTTTCGGCAAGAGATATTTTAACCTGTCTGCCCACTCAATTACTACTACGCCTTCGTCGTAGAGGTATTCTTCATAACCTAAGCCCATAATATCCTGGGGTTTTTTTAATCTATAAAGATCAAAATGATAAAATGGCAATCTGCCTTGGGTATATTGACGGATAAGAACAAACGAAGGGCTGTTGATTTTTGTCCTTTCTATACCTAAACCTTGACCAATCCCTTTAGTCAAAACTGTCTTACCGCACCCAAGTTCGCCGAACAAACAGATTATATCTGGTGATTTAAGATGGCGGGCAATCAGCTTTCCTATCTTTACGGTGTAGCTTGGCGAATTAGAAATGATTTGCATTTAAAAATGTTGAAATCCCTTTGGCGTGATAATCTTTTCTTTATTTCTTTTATCTATTAATCTTAAACCGAATTTTCTCTGTACAATCTCTCCGATAGGCTTAAAGATATTTAACCTTCTGTATAAGATTCTTTTAGCCTCTTTACGTGATAAAGTAAAAAGCAACTCAAAATCCTCTCCCATATAAAGGGCGCTGGCTAAGTTGCGTGCCTGTTTACTTAAGGGGATGAGCTCTTCATAGATTACTGCTCCAACTTTACTCTGCTCTAAGATATGGCCTAAATCAAGCGTCAGCCCGTCAGAAATATCAATCATGGAATTTACCTTGAAATTCTTGGCTAAGAACCTTGCCTCTTTTAACCGAGGTATAAAGCGCAGGTGCTTACCAAAAATAGAGCCGCCGAGCTTCCCGGTAACAAAAATTATATCCCCTATCTTAGCACCGCTTCTTAAAGAGAGGTATTTCTTTTCCGTGATACCTAACATGCTGACATCGATAATGAGTTGCCTTGCGCGACTAATATCTCCTCCTACAATATTGATATGGTATTGCTTAGCAATATTGCGCATTCCTTTAAAAAGTTTATCTATAAAGCTAACAGAGGTATCATTAGGTAATCCTAACGATACCAGGCAATAACGTGGCAGTCCGCTACAGCTGGCGATATCGCTAATTGATACAGCTACTGCCTTTCTGCCAACCAGGTATGGATTATCCTTAAGGGTAAAGTCTACCCCCTCCACGAGCATATCGCAGGTAAAAAGCTGATAGCTATTTCTATCAAACTTTAATACAGCGCAGTCATCGCCCGAGCCCTTAATAACCGAGAAATCGGTCTTTATCTGTTTGGCAAATCTTTTAATCAAACCGAATTCACCTAAGTCTTCTACGCGCATAGGTTATCCACTTATTATTTTACGAATGTTTCTGTAATATGGAGGTCTAATAATACCTTTATCCGTAATAATCGCGGCAATTAAATTATGCGGCGTTACATCAAAGGCAGGGTTAAATACCTTGATATTTTTTGTAGTTATGGGTTTTTTAAAAAATAATTCTGTAACCTCTCTAATATTGCGTTCTTCAATAGGAATATCTTTACCGCTTTTTATCTTTGCGTCAAAGGTAGAACTGGGGCTAGCAATATAAAAAGGAATCTTGTGATGTTGGGCTAATACACTAAGACTATGGGTGCCGATTTTATTGGCAGTATCACCGTTTGCGGCAATCCTGTCTGCGCCAGCAATAACCTTAGTGATTTTGCCCTGCTGCATTAAAGTAGCTGCCATATTGTCACAGATTAAGGTGACGTCTATACCTTTTTTATTTAATTCCCAGGTAGTCAGGCGTGCCCCCTGTAGCATCGGCCTGGTCTCGCAAGCGAAAACTTTTATTGCTTTGCCCTCTTCATCAGCCCTATAGATAACCCCTAATGCCGTTCCATAATCAATAGTAGCTAATATGCCGGCATTACATATAGTTAATACTCTATCGTTATTCTTAAGCAACTTTGCGCCGTAATAACCGATTTTACGACTTGCCCGCCTATCTTCTTCTATTATCTTTAAGGCCTCATCCAATATTAATCTCTTTATATAAGATAACGGTTTATCTTTATTTCTTACAGCCACGCTACGGGTTCTCTCTAAAGCCCAAAAGAGGTTTCTCGCCGTCGGCCGGCTGCTTGATATATATTTCATTACCCCATCCAGCTCTTTAGCAAATTGAGAAAAAGTTTTTGCCTGGGAATCTTTGATGCCAAGGTAGGCGCCTAAACCGCTAGCTGCACCCAGAGCCGGTGCCCCGCGTATCTTCATCTGTTTAATTGCCTGCCATAGAGCCCTTAAATCATCAATATAAATATACTCTAATTTTATTGGCAGCTTTGTCTGGTCGATGAGCTTGATTTTATTATTTTTCCAGTCTATAGTTCGAATGTCCATTATAACCCCACTAACTTTGCCAGCACACTCTTCTTAACTTTAATCGCGTTACTCGGACAGGCCTCCTGGCAACAGAAACATGATATGCATCCAGAATAATCAATAACTATTCCATTAGATTTAATGCTTATTACTTTACTTGGGCAAGCCTTGATACAGGCTTCGCATAAAATACAATTCTTATGATTTAGCTTTGGGTAAAAGCGAATAAGCTTTTTGGCTAATTCAATGACCGGACGGGGAAGCCTATGAGTTATGGAAGTGCTGGGTAATTTAAAAGGACCTCCAATCACCTCCTCTAATTTCTCACCCAAAATCTGAATAGAATTGATATCCGCCACTCCCAAGCCTCTCTCGGAAGCAATCTTCGTGCTCAAAATATCACAGGGTGCAAGCCCCATAATTAAAGCCAGAACGCTATCTAATGCTACAGCATCAGCGCCAGCAAGAAGCAAACCAGTATTACGCAATTTACCGCCTGTACCCGGACCATCCCCTTCCATGGCTATAATTGCGTCGATAATATTTAAAACAGGACGGGCCTCCTCATAAATATCTACCAGAATATCAGCAAAGCTAGCTGGATAAGAATATTTTTTATGCAGCTCTGTTTTATAGGTCCCGGAAACTAAACCAAAAAGATTTTTAATTGCAGCCGTAAGAATAGTAAAATCATGCGTCTTAAACTTAGGGAGAGAAACTAGATAATCGCACTCATCAAGTACAGTGGTTAATGGGAACTTTTTCCTCCAGCGCCTTTTATCAAATTTTACTAATGTAACACGTTCCTCTTCGCAAACCCCTTCTATCCCGGAACGCCTATAAACTTCATCCACATTTTTAATCTGGTTACCCCAAACACTCGGGCCATCACCAACCAATATTGAACAATTAATCTCTTTTAAAATTTTAATCACAGAGCGCACGACTTCAGGATGCGTGTCTATACCGAATTCCGGCGGCTTGGCCATTAAAAGATTGGGCTTTACTAATACTCTACTTTGCGGTTTGATAAAGTTAGAGATTCCGCCGATTAAATCTATTGCCTTGCCTGTTGCCTCTTGAACTAAGACTGGCGTGTAATCCTTGCATTTTACAATAGAGATTTTAGAATTCATGTTATATTAAAAAAACTTTTTGCGTTGTTTGTTGTAACCCGCCCTACTTCTTCCAGGTTAATCTCTTTAATACTCGCCACTTCTTTTGCTAGATATTTAACATAGGCTGGCTCGTTTCTCTTGCCACGGAACCCTTCAGGTGGTAAGAATGGAGCATCGGTTTCTAACAAAAGCCTGTCTAAAGGAGTAACCTTAACCAGCTTCCTTAACTGGGTAGCCTTATTGTATGTAATATTACAGGTAAAAGAAATAAAGAATCCTAAGTCCAGGCACTCTTTTAAGAAATCCTCATCGCCTGAGAAACAATGCACTACTGCCTTAAAGGGTAGGGCATCTTTTAGAATCTTTAAGGTATCAGTTTGAGCTTGACGATTATGGACAACCACAGGAAGTCCTAAGTCTTTAGCTAATTTCACTAAAGATATAAATAGAGGTTTTTGATTTTCTACCTTAGAATAATTCTTGTAATAATCTAAGCCTATTTCGCCTATAGCTACAACCTTATCTTTTTTTGCCAACTCTCTGATGGATTTTTCTATTTCTGGTGTGAAGGTATCTGCTTCATGGGGATGGATTCCCACAGTTGCATAAATTGACTCATATTTTTGGGATAACTCTACTGATCTTTGAGAGCCATTTAGGCTTGAGCCGATATTAATAATATAGCCTACGCCTTGCTCTTTTGCACGCTCGATAACTTCATCTCTGTCATGGTCAAACTCTGAAAAATCTAAGTGGCAATGCGTCTCAACTAACATATGCGGGGAAATAACGGAGCGCCTTTCTTTATTGAATCATTTCCAATCTGCTCTCTGATTAAAGAAGCTGTGTTAGGCATAAATGCCTCAACTTCATCCCTGACTTTTCTAATGACATCTACCAATAGGCGGATAAACAACTTAAGGCTCTCGTCTTTCTTCTCTTTCGCCAGATTCCAAGGTTTAGTCTCCTCGACGTATTTATTCGCCATATTTATTAACTCCCAAATCTTCTCGAGAGCCGAACTAAAATCAAGACCAAAACCTGGTGTCAATGGCGTATAAACGGCTTGATGTAAAGTATTTATCGCCTTCTTTATTCTTTCCCCGCTAGCATCAAACTCAATATTATTTATATCTATCTCTGGGATCCGGCCTGCATAATATTTCTCAATCATCGTAAGTGCCCGATATATTAGATTACCTAAATCATTTGCTAAATCCCCGTTAAATCTTTTAATTATAGCCTCTTCAGAGAAATTTCCGTCTAAACCAAATGGCACATCGCGTAAAAGAAAATACCTATACACATCTATACCAAATTTATTGACCATATCTATCGGGTTGACTACATTGCCGCGAGTTTTAGACATTTTACCTTCATTAATTAACCACCAGCCGTGGGCAAATATAGTCTTTGGCGGCTCTATATTTAATGCATGCAAAATAATTGGCCAGTATACTGCATGCTGCCTTAAAATATCTTTACCTATCAGATGTAAATCCGCAGGCCACCAGTTTGATTTATAATTACCTTGCGCATCAAAAGAGCCCACTGCGCTAATATAATTTATTAAGGCATCAAACCAGACATAAGTAACGTGCTCTGAACTAAAAGGCAAAGGTATGCCCCAGCTAAGGCGTTCTTTAGGCCGGGAAATACATAAAGGAAAAAGTTTATTTAATTCCAGAAACCTTAAGACTTCATTGCGCCTTACAGAGGGAAGTATAAAAAGAATATTGTTCGGGTCTTTAATATAACTGATAAGCCACTCCTGGTATTTTTCCAGGTTTAAGAAATAATTTGTCTCTGAGATTTTTTCAAGCGGCCTCCCGCAATCCGGGCATAAATTATCAGGTGCCTGAGACTCTAACCAAAACATTTCGCAGGGCGTGCAATAAAGCCCTTCGTATTTATCCTTATATATATCGCCTTTTTTATAGAGTATCTCTAAGGCGCGCTGTACCGTATCTATGTGTCTAGCTTCGGTTGTGCGTATAAAGTCATTGTAGGAAATTTTTAATGCCTTCCAAAGATTAATGAATTGTAAGACCATTTTATCCGCAAATTCCTGCGGGCTTAACTTTGCTTCTTCGGAAGCCTTCTGTATTTTTTGGCCGTGCTCATCCGTACCGGTTAAAAACCAGACATTATCCTCGCCTACAAACTGGCGCATATATCGAGCAAGGGTATCAGCTGCGATATTAGTATATGAATGCCCGATATGCGGCGAGGCATTGACATAATATAATGGGGTGGTTATGTAGAACTTATTTGCCATAATCTTTGAATTTACTTATAACTTAGCTCTATCTGTGTCCCGTCTTCGAGTTCCACCGTCGCTGTGCGCTTAAAAACATTTATGCTTATAACCTTACCTTTGCCTTGCTGAGTATGAATGCGTTCTCCTTCGCGAGGAAGGCCTTTGGATAAAAGTTTGTAGGTCTCATATTCAAAAGAAAGACAGCACATCAGCCTTCCGCATAGCCCTGATATCTTAGGCGGGTTTAAAGGCAGACCCTCCTCCTTTGCCATCTTTATGGTAACCGGCTCGAAATCTTTCAAGAATTTTGCACAACAAAGCTCCCTCCCACACGGACCGAATCCGCCAAAGAGCCGTGCCTCATCCCTTACGCCTATCTGCCTTAATTCAATCCTGGCCTTAAAAATCTTAGCCAGGTCTTTTACTAAATCTCTAAAATCAATCCTGCCATCTGCAGTGAAATAAAATATGATTTTGGTACGGTCAAAAGAATACTCTGCCTGCACAAGTTTCATATCTAACTTGTGCTCTTCTATCTTTTTAATACACGCGTTAAACGCTTCCTTTGCTTTAACCCTATTTTCTTCAATCTGTTTTAAGTCACTATCCCTTGCTATCCGGACTATTTTTTTTAGCGGCTCTTTTGAATTGCTATCCACCGTATGGCTTTCGCTCGGAGAAACAATGTGACCGTAATCTAAACCGCGGTCATGCTCAATAATGACATAATTTCCTTCTTTAACCTCTAAATTATTGGCATTATAAGGATGGACTTGACCGGAATCTCTCAAGCGTACCAGAATCATGCCCTGCATAATTGGCCCCCTAAATCATTTAACAATAATCTAATATTTATATTCTGGTCTAAATACAATATCGAATCTGATATAGAATCTAATATTGCATTTAAATCTAAGAAAGAAAAACGGCTCATAAATTTTAGTAAGTCATCTTGGCGGTCAAAATTAATAATTTCCGAATAGGGCATTCCTATCTTAATTAAGTAAATATCTCTAAACCAGGTTGCTAATATATTTAGGAGGCTAAGCACCTGCTCCCTATTTTGTATAGGCAGATTATCTAAACTGGGCCTTCTTGAGAAAATAAATTTATCAATAACCCTATTTTTTTCTCTTATTATATCCGTATCCTTTAATTTTAGGGATAGACCCAGTCTGCCTTCTGAAAAATAAGCCAAGAAATGAGCTGTATTATTATCAAGGCTATAATCTTTCTTTAGAATTTCCTTAAGCTCTGCAGTCTTTAGAGGCAAAAACTTTAAAATCTTGCACCTTGATATTATAGTTTTAAATAGTAATGCCGGCTTATCGCTAATGAGGATAATTAGACTTTTCCCCGGTGGCTCCTCTAGTATTTTTAAGAGTGCTCCTGAGGCCTCAGGAGTTATCCGATGCGCATTATCGATAATAAATACCTTTCTCTTGCCTTCATATGACTTTAAATTAATATCTTTTTGCATTTCGCGGATCTGCTCTATTTTTATCTCTGGACCGTCAGTCTCAAGGATGTGCACATCCGGATGCTGATTATTATCTATCTTCCTACAAGATGCACATCTATCGCAAGAATCGAGCGTCTCTTCTAAACAATTCACTGCCTTAGCCAATGTTTTAGCTATCATTCTTTTGCCTATTGCCTGCGGCCCAACAAAAAGATATCCACCTTCAAGGCGCGATTGCTCAATATAGCCGATGAGTATACGTATTGGTTTATCCTGGCCTTTTATATCTTTGAAAGACATATTTATTTTGCTTCACGCTTCAAGCTACAGGCTTCAAGCTTGCAGCTTGTAGCTTGCGGCCTGTAGCATGCAATTTCTCCAACACTATATTTATTATTCTCTCTTGCGTCTTATCCTTATCCTTATCAACTTTTACAATCTTTATCCTTTTTGGTTCTAAGGATGCTAGTTTAAGATACCCTTTTCTTACCCTGAAATGGTATGAATAAGACCTTTTTTCAATGCGGTCTTTGGTAAACCTGCGGTGTTTAAGCCCTTCTTGAATAGGCAGGTCAAGCAATATAGTCAAATGCGGCTTTATCCTGCAAGAAACAGACTCGCCTACCATCTTAATAAAACCAATATCTACTCCTAATCCGTATCCCTGGTAAGTAATCGTAGAATCTAAGAATCTATCGCAGATAACAATTTTACCTTTTAGAAGTGCTGGCTGAATAACCTTTCTGACAACTTCAGCCCTGGATGCCATATAAAGGAGTGTCTCACTTAGCGGTGTAATATGATTCTTGGGGTCCAATAAAATCTTTCTGATTTTTTCACTTATTTTTGTGCCGCCTGGCTCGCGCAGATAAACTACGCTAAAGCCCTTTCTTTTTAAATACCGATAGAGAAGCTTAGACTGCGTGCTCTTTCCGCACCCCTCCGACCCCTCAAAGGTAATAAATTTGCCTTTCATAATCGCATTGTTTAAGTTAATTTTAGGGTTTTGCTTCCGCGCGCTCCAGCAAAAACCCTAAAATTTAAAAGACGAGCCAAGCCATTTATTAAAATAGATCTGACAGTTTTCACATAGCAGAAACGCTTATATTTTTTTGCGGGTGGATTGGCTGGGATTTCGAGGGACGTAAAGGCGACGAGCGGGCATGGTGTCCCGAGCGAAGCGAGGGACGAGCGAGGAGCCGATTCGAGCGAAGGCACGCCACGCTGGGGCGTGCCGAGCGTTCCCGAGAAACCCAGACAAGACACACGCAAAAAAATCCTGCGGAACCTGTAATCAACGAGCGAAAAAAGCGGCAGGTTCATTTTAAAGCTTTCTTCTCCAAGTTGTCTTACCATCCTTTGTATCTTCTAATATTATACCTTTTGCTTCTAATTCTTTTCTTATTTTATCGGCTTCTTCGAAATCGCCCCGTTTTCTTGCGTCATTGCGCCTCTCAATTATTACTGTTACGCCGGCAGGTAAATCTTTGGCGCCAATTCTTTTCTTTAAGTCTAATCCGAAAATATCTTTTAATTCAAACAATAATTTCTTGGCTTCCGAGGTAAAATTTGCGTCTTCGATATTTTTATTAGTCAAACTGACTAACTCAAAGATAGCCGCCAGACCTTCGGGCATATTAAAATCGTCGTCCATGGCACGGATAAATTTATTCTTCAACTCTTCCAATTCCTTATTTTCTGCCTTTAAGCCATTAGCCTTAATCCTTAATCGCTTATCCTCGATCTTGCCTAACAAAATTAAAATCCTTTCCAGGGCCTCTTTGGTCTCGTCTATTCTTTTGTCATTGTAATCTATGGGATGGGCGTAATGTGCACAGAGAAAGAATAATTTTAGTAAATCCGCATCTTTATATTTATCCATAAAATCCTTGATGGTCACAAAATTCCCCAAGGACTTGGCCATCTTCTGGCCGTTAATGGTAAGCAGGCCGTGGTGGAGCCAGTATTTGGCAAAGGGCTTACCGCTGAGTGCTTCTGCCTGGGCGATTTCATTTTCATGATGCGGAAAAATCAAATCTCTGCCGCCGGCGTGGATATCCAGCGTATCTGTCTTTAAGAATTTTTGACTCATCACGGAACACTCAATATGCCAGCCCGGCCGACCCTTTCCCCAGGGGCTATCCCAGGAAGGTTCCTCGGGTTTAGACTTTTTCCAAAGCGCAAAATCTAAAGGGTCTTCTTTAGTTTCATCCGGTTCTTTCCTTACTCCTTTTAACATCTGATCAATGCCCTGGCCAGATAATTTTCCGTAGTCTTTAGATTTACGCACATTAAAATATACGCCGGTATCTGTAACATAAGCATAACCTTTATCGATTAACCCCTCTATAAACCTAATCATATCCGGGATATTCTCTGTTGCCCGGGGTTCAAAATCACCTTTTGCAATACCTAACTTTGCTAAATCTTCGTAGTACATATCAATGTACTTGGCGGTTAAATCTTTCCAATCTTTTTTTATTTCATGCGCACGGTTAATAATTTTGTCGTCGATATCGGTAATATTGCGCACAAAATTAACTTTAAATTCCCTGTACTTTAAATATCTCCTGATGACGTCAAAAACATAGAGGCTGCGGGCATGGCCTATATGGCTTTCATCGTAAACCGTAACACCGCAGGTGTATATATTTACTTTTGGTGGTTTTAAGGGGATGAGCTCTTCCTTTTTGCGGGTGAGGGAATTATATATATAGATGGGCATACCTGCTTGCTTCACGCTTCAGGCCTCAAGCTTCAAGCTTAGAGCTTGTAGCCTGCAGCTTGCAGCCTGCAGCCAATCTCTTTTTATTTGCCTTCTAATTTATCAATCCTCTTCTGCAACTCTTCTATCGACTGCATGATGGGGTCAAATACATGGATGTGATCTAGGCTAATATCGATCTTCTTCCCGTCCTGTTTAGTAATCCTACCCGGCACGCCCACAACCGTAGAGTTGGGCGGTACATCCTTAATCACCACTGCATTTGCGCCTATATAAGAATTATCGCCTACGGTTATATTGCCCAAGACCTTAGCACCCGTACCAATGACTACATTATTGCCAATTGTCGGATGGCGTTTACCTCTTTCTAATCCCGTTCCTCCTAACGTAACGCCCTGATACAAAAGTACATCATCACCAATAATCGCAGTCTCGCCAATGACTACTCCCATGCCATGGTCAATAAAGAACCTTTTCCCAATCTGTGCCCCGGGATGAATCTCGATCCCCGTCATAAACCTTGCGACCTGGCTTATCCAACGCGCTATAAAATAAAGATGCGCTTTATAAAAAATGTGTGCGATACGATTGCCTATAATAGCATGCAGGCCTTGATAGAGCAGGAGTATCTCCAAAAAACTTCGAGCTGCTGGGTCTTTATGTTGGGCAGCCCTAATTTCATTGTAGAAGAATATAGTGATGAAAATAATCTTTAATATAAATAAACCGATAAGTATTAGTAATATTTTTAAGCAAAGCGCCATTTTATTCTCCCTTAGCTATTAAAGCTACAGCATAAGCAGCGATTGCTTCTTTCCTGCCAATCTCACCTAAACCCTCGTTTGTTTTGGCCTTTACATTAACGCGTTCTTCTTCAATATTCAGTATCTTAGCTATCGCCTCCTGCATCTGTCTTTTAAACGGCGAAAGTATGGGTTCCTGGGCAATTACCACAGTATCGAGATGGCGAATTGTAAAATTTTTCTTTTTTATTAAGCCACCCACTGTTTCTAATAATTCTATGCTCGAGATATCTTTATATTCAGGGTCGGTATCAGGAAAAAGTTCTCCAATATCACCTTCTGCTAACGCACCTAACAAGGCATCGCATATGGCATGTAAGAGCACATCTCCGTCAGAATGCCCGAGGAGTCCTTTCACATAAGGAACCTCTATGCCGCCAATAAATAGTTTGCGTTCAAATATCAGACGATGAATATCGTAACCCAGACCTACCCGGTATTCCATCTTAAAACCTTTTATACTTTCGTGACCACAAAACCGCAAGCCTTTTAGGCTACGGATGGAACATGGCCACTAAAGTATTCCGCCCTTGTGAACCCCGGACTTTAGTCCGGGAGGGCTCCATTTTTGAGAACCTCTGAGGCAACGATTATATCTTCAGGAGCAGTAATCTTGATATTCAGATAGGAACCAAAAACTATGCTGACTCTTTTTTTTAACTTTTCCACTAAAGAGGCGTCATCGGTAACATTAAGCCTGCCGAATTTTCTATAGGCCTCAATAATTAAAGATTTTTTGAATACCTGCGGGGTCTGTATCTCCCAGAGATTTTTCCTATCCAGGGTCTTCTCCACAAAAGCCACGCTACCTGTATTATTATTTATTTTTTTTGCCTGTTTGATAGTGTGCCTGACTCTAACCCCGCTAATGGCTGCGCCGTATTCCTTCGCCGCCTTTATAACTGAAGAGATAATCTTTGCGTTAATAAACGGCCTGGCCGCATCATGGATGAGGACAAAATCAGTATGATTATCTATGGCAGCTAAACCCTTTGCTACTGAATCCTGACGCCGCAGGCCTCCCAATACCACTGCCCTGATTTTATCTATCCGGTATTTTTTTATTTCCGCGATTATCTTTTTTTGGTTTAAAGAATTAGTCACCACAATGATATCTTTAATACCGGGATGCCTGCTTAAGTTAAGGAGGCTATAGATTAAAATTGGCTTATCGCCGATTCTAAATAATGGCTTAGGAACCTTTTTTTTAAATCTTGCGCCCTTCCCTGCAGCAAGGACTATTGCAGTTATCTCCATGCTACTTCTCAAGCCTGGTGAAAATCATCCTGCCTGCCTGCGTCTGCAGAACTGAAGTAACTACAACTCTTAGATCCTGGCCGATGAATCTGCGCGCCTCCTCAACCACAACCATTGTGCCGTCATCTAGGTAGCCTACGGCCTGGTTGTGCTCTTTGCCCTCCTTGATTAACTTAATCTGCATCTGTTCGCCCGGGAAAACCACTGGCTTTAAGGCATTTGCCAGTTCATTAATATTGAGCACTCTTACGCCCTGGATAGTCGCCACGCGGTTAAGATTAAAATCCACTGTCAAGATTTTAGCTTGTAATAACTTGGCTAATTTAACTAACTTAGCATCTACCTCAGTCATCTCAGCAAAATCTTCCTCATGTAAAGTTATATCAAGTCCTGATTCCTGCTGGACTGTGTGCAACATCTCTAAGCCGCGCCTGCCTCTCTGGCGCTTTATTGGGTCAGTGGAATCTGCTATTTGCTGTAGTTCTCTTAAGACAAACCGAGGGATGATTATCTTACCTGTCAAAAATTTTGTTTTACAGATATCCACTATCCTGCCATCAATAATCGCGCTTGTGTCCAGAAGGGTTATATCTTCAGGTTGATCTTGCCTGCGCAATTTTACGTAGGGTATAATAATATTAAATTCGTCTTTCCCGCGTAAGGCCATCACCATGCCTAGATAAACAAAAAGTAAAGTGAGGACGCTGCGCACAATGGAAAGAGTTTCTATATCCACCCGTGCCAAACTAATCGCATCTCCGACTAGCTTAGCTAGGATTAAACCAAAAATGCCTCCGAAGACAATACTGGATAGGCCCGTCACGGAAATCTTACGTAATCCGATTTCTGTAATTATCAATATAAGAGCGCCCAGCCCGCCAAGCAAAATACCTATAAAACCGATACCTCTAGCATCAAATATAGTGTAACCCATACCCATGCTACTTATAACAAATAGAATACGTAACAATAATATATTCATATAACTACCTCCCTAATATGATATCCAGTGCCTCTTTTAAGGTCGAAACTGGAATTAACTCTATAGTATCTTTATTAAACCTTAGATTCTTATAATTATTTCTCGGTAATACGCAGTGTTTAAATCCTAATTTTTCTGCTTCATTTATGCGTAAAGTTGCCTGCGATATACTCCTGATTTCACCAGCCAGCCCTATCTCGCCTATGACGACCGTCTCGGGCAAAACCAGTTGTTCACGAAAAGCAGAGGCTACTGCCACTGCTACCGCTAAATCTGCGCCCGGGTCTTCTACTTTTATACCCCCAGCTACATTTACAAAAATATCTTCTGCCTCAAGGGCCAAGCCCATCCGTTTTTCCAACACCGCAACTAACAGCGTCAGGCGGTTGTAATCAAATCCCTGGGCCCTGCGCCTGGCATAACCAAAGACAGATTTGCTCACTAATGACTGGATCTCCACTAAAAGCGGCCGTGTACCTTCTAGAATCGAGACAACCACTGAGCCAGAAACATCCTTTGGCCTCTCTGATAAGAAAATCTGCGAAGGATTCTTAACTTCGCTTAAGCCCCCAGAAGTCATTTCAAATACACCGATCTCGTTGGTAGAACCAAATCTATTTTTTACTGCACGCAAGATCCTATATATCGAGAACCTATCCCCTTCAAAATAGAGCACTGTATCTACAATATGCTCAAGAACTCTAGGGCCGGCAAGGGTGCCTTCTTTAGTTACATGGCCGATGATAAAAATGGATACGCCGCTAGTTTTAGCTAATTGCGTGAGTATCCCCGCACATTCTCTGACTTGGCTTACGCTACCAGGCGAAGAACTAAGCGTAGGTTCAAAAATCACCTGTATAGAATCAATGATTACGACCTGGGGCTTAATCTTTCTTATATACTCGACAATAAAAGATAAATCCGTCTGATTAACTATGTAGAGATTGCCCAGCTCAGGTGAACCCAGGCGCTTGGCCCTTAATTTTGTCTGCACAACAGATTCTTCACCACTTACATAAAGAACAGTAATACCCTGCTTGGTTAACTGATTAGAGACCTGCAGGGATATTGTGGATTTACCTATGCCGGGATCTCCACCTATTAAAATTACCGAACCCCTTACTATCCCTGAGCCTAACACTCTATCCAGCTCTAAAATATCTGTTTTAAGGCGATCATCGTCTTTAAACTCTACATCTTTTAATAATACTGGCTCATCCTTGTATAACGCAGTTCTTTCTTTCGTCTTGCTGGGTATAGACGCATAATCCTCTTCAACAAAAGAATTCCAGCTATTACAATCAGGGCATCTACCCAACCACTTAGGTGACTGGTAACCGCAATTCTGACAGCTGAATACCGTCTTAGTCTTCATATAGTTAATCGATTTTGTGTAATGTTGAATGTGTAACGTGTAATGTAAGTGTAATGTTTAACTGTGTAATGGAAAACCTTGTTTTTCCGTTACACATAGTTACTTTACACCCGCATTACACATTACACTTTACACATTACACAGAACTACTCTACTTCTTCTACGGTTTCTCTTTGCCTTTCCAGAATAATTTCCAGGGATGCTTTCTTACATCAATAACCAATGCCTCTAATTCTTTGTAAATCGTGTCATCGACAAGCAGCCTTCCGATTGTGCCTTCCCCTTTTCTTATCTTTTCCATGCTCTTATCCAAATTCACAGCGATATCATTGCCTAAGCGGACTAGTTCATGCATCGCAAGGGGATCGACTCCCTCTAAAGATTGATTTCTAACTAAGCATTTACCGTAGTCTTTACCAGGCATAATCTCAATATATTTCTCGCCCAACAGGCCTAGGGTATTAACCCAAATAGTAGAATCAACAGGAATCCTTATCTCTTTTTTAATCCAACAAACCATTTGAACTTTGGTCTTAGCTTCCGCAGGTGCATAGAAAAACTTTATCTCTTTTACTTCTCCCACATCTACACCTGCAAACCTGACAGGAGCGCCAAGCTTTGCGCCATTCACAAAATTAAAGATAAAGTTAACCTTGTAGCCTGAAGTCCAGGTTTTAAAACCTCCTATGGACAGGACAAAGGTAACTAAAATTATAAAGCCTATAAAAACAAAAACTCCTACCTTTAACTCTAATTTTGTTTTTCCGAATATCATTTTATGCCTCCGTTATATTATTAATTTATCTGAATTGCTCCAAAGTTTCCGTAATCGGACCTTTAGCCAGACCGTTGATAAACTGGTGCACCACCGGGTGCTGGGTATTCTGGATTTCGGAAGGAGAACCCTCTTCAATAATCTTACCCTGATAGAGCATGGCAATCCTATCCGCTATCATATACGCACTTTTCATATCGTGCGTTACTACGACGGAGGTAACCTTTAATTTATCATGGAGACTCTTTATAAGTTCATTTATGCTATCAGCAGTAATTGGGTCAACACCGGTCGTAGGTTCATCGTAAAGTATAATCTCTGGTCTTATGCAAATTGCGCGCGCCAATGCCACGCGTTTTTTCATGCCTCCGCTTAATTCAGAAGGCATCAGATTACCAATGCCGCACAGACCTACATTACACAACGACTCTTCTACTCTTTCTAATAATTCTTTACGGCTTAAATGGTTGTGCTCGATGAGGCCGAACCCTACATTCTCAGCTACGGTCAGGGAATCAAAAAGTGCGCCTCCCTGAAAAACCATGCCTATCTTCATCCGGAGCGCATCTAGCTCTTTATCTTTTAATCTACTCACTTGCTTTCCGTCAACAATAACCCCTCCGCTATCGGGCTTTAATATACCCACAATATGTTTTAAGAGGACACTCTTGCCGCAGCCAGAACGGCCGATAATCACACAGGTAGAACCTGTATTTATCTTAAGGTTCGTCTTATCTAAAACCTTATGGGTATCGAAAGATTTGCTTAACTCTTGTATTTCTATCATCTGTGCATTACGGAAATATAAAATAGAACAAGGCAGTAAAGAAGCAGTCAGCAGCAATAATCATGATAAATGTCTTCACCACTGAATGCGTAGTTGCACGACCTACCCCTTCTGCGCCACCCTCTACATTAAAACCTTCGTAACAACTCACAAAGGCAATAATCATGCCGAAAAATATCGTCTTAAATAACCCGGTAAATAAATCCTTGTACATCAATGCATCAAAAGTAACATGCAGGTACATACTGGAAGATATACCTAGCTTAAATACGCAGATTAAGTAACTTCCAAGTATACCGATTATATCAGCGTACAATGTCAATAAAGGCAGCATTATACTCAAGGCTAAAAACCTGGGGACAACCAGATATTTTATCGGATTGGTAGCCAGCGTCTCCAATGCATCTATCTGTTCGGTTACCTGCATCGAACCCAACTCAGCGGTAATGGACGCGCCTACCCTGCCTGCTACCACGAGGGCTGTGATAACCGGGCCTAATTCTCTGACAATAGAGAGTGCAACTAAACTTGCAATATAAATCTCAGAACCTATGCGCTGCATAAAATATGCGGTTTGCAAGGCAAAAATAAAACCTATAAATAAAGCTACCAGTGAAACTATGGGAAGGCTATCGTAGCCGGCCTTCTTTGCTTGTTCAAAAATACGGTCTCTTTTAAAAGGCGGAATGAATGTCCAGTAAAAAGAGTGGGCTACCAAGTTGGTTAAGCCACCTATAAAAGATATTAAGGATAACACCTTCTTGCCTAAAATTATTAGCGGGTCTTTCATTATTCGAAAATCAGCTCTTCGTTCTTACGCAAAACCTTGACCTTTGAGCCGTCCTTAAATCTCTTGGAGATTATCTCCGAAGACAAAGAATCCTCCAGGAATCTTTGTATCGTCCTTTTTAAGGGCCTGGCCCCGAATACAGGGTCAAAACCTTTATCAATAAGGAAATCTTTTGCCTCCTGACTAACTTCTAAGGATATATTCTGCTCTTTTAGCCTATCCGCTACAAAACCAATCTCAATATCAATAATTTTCTGCAAGTCCTCTTTTACCAGCTGACGGAAAACAATAATATCATCTATGCGGTTTAGGAACTCCGGCTTAAAAGTGCGCTTTACTTCTTCGAGTAACTTCTCTTTCATTTCCTGATAAGAAATTTCTTCTTTCTGGGTCTTAAAACCAAGCGAGCCGGTCTTACGGATTAATTCTGCCCCTACGTTAGAGGTCATAATAATAACTGTATTTCTAAAATCTACTTTTCTGCCAAAACTATCGGTGAGCCGGCCATCTTCAAGTACCTGCAAGAGCAGATTGAATACATCAGGATGCGCCTTCTCGATTTCATCCAGGAGTATCACTGCATAAGGCCTGCGCCGCACCCTCTCAGTAAGCTGGCCGCCTTCTTCGTAACCTACATATCCCGGAGGAGCGCCGATAAGCCGGGAGACATTAAACTTTTCCATGTATTCTGACATATCTAACTGCAAAAGCGCATCCTCATCGCCAAACATAAACTCAGCCAAGGCCCGTGCCAGAAGGCTTTTACCTACTCCTGTGGGGCCCAAAAATATAAATGAGCCAATGGGCCTTTTAGGGTCCTTTATACCTGCGCGCGAACGCCTGACTGCATGGGCAATTGCCTCTATAGGCTCATCCTGTCCCACCACGCGTTTATGTAGCTCCTCTTCTATCTTCAATAATTTTTCGCTCTCTTTTTCTTCCAATCTAAATATGGGTATGCCTGTCCACTGGGCAACAATCTTGGCAATATCTTCTTCGGTAAGTTCCGGGCGCATCTTATCTTTAGCCACAGACCACTGGCGATTTAATTGCTCCAATTCCTGACGGGCCAATCTTTCCTGGTCTCTCAATGAGGCTGCTTTTTCAAAATCCTGGCTCTTGATATACGCCTCTTTTTCTTTTCTTAAGCCCTCTACCCTTCCCTCTAATTTCTTTATATCAGGCGGGACAATCAAAACATTAAGGCGCGCCCGGGAACCAGCCTCGTCAATTAAGTCAATTGCCTTATCCGGCAGGAATCTTCCTGAAATATAGCGGTCGGATAACTTTGCTGCTGCCTCTAGCGCGTCATCCTTAAATGTAACGCGGTGATGCGCTTCATACTTATCACGCAGGCCCTTTAATATTTCAAAAGTCTCGCCAACCGTCGGAGGCTCAACCATAATGGTCTGAAACCTGCGCTCTAACGCCGCATCCTTTTCAATATACTTTCTATATTCATCCATAGTTGTGGCGCCAATACACTGCATCTCTCCGCGCGAAAGCGCTGGTTTTAAAATATTTGAGGCATCAATCGCACCTTCAGCAGCGCCTGCGCCAACCAGTGTATGTAGCTCGTCAATAAAAATAATGACATCCTGAGAGCGCTTGATCTCTTCCATCACCGCCTTGATTCTTTCCTCAAACTGCCCACGGTATTTTGTGCCGGCAACCATCAAGGCTAAATCCAGAACCACCATGCGCTTATTTCTTAATACCTCAGGCACATTTCCTGCCACAATCTGCTGAGCAAGGCCTTCGACTATTGCGGTCTTACCTACCCCTGCCTCGCCTAATAAAACCGGGTTATTCTTGGTACGCCGGCTTAATATCTGGATAACCCGTTCAATCTCCTGAATCCGGTCAATTACCGGGTCAAGTTTATTTTCTTTTGCCAGCAAAGTTAAATCGCGGCCAAAGGCATCCAGTGCCGGAGTTTTGGTCTTTGCCTGTTGGTTTTGACCAAAACTCGGTAATGCCGAGCCTAAAAGTTCCATTACTTCATTTCTTACTGTATTTAAATCCAGCCCCAAATTTAATAATACTTGGCTAGCTATGCCTTCGCCTTCACGGAGCAGACCCAAGAGCAGATGTTCAGTGCCGATATAATTGTGCCCCAAAGAACGCGCCTCTTCAGCTGCTAACTCTAATGCCTTTTTTGCCCGCGGGGTAAAGGGTATGTCTCCGATAATCTGGGTGGTGGGACCCGGCTGAACTAACTTTTCAATCTCCAGGCGTATATTCTCCAATGAAACACCTATCTTCTGTAATACCGCTGCTGCTACGCCTTCTCCTTCGCGGATGAGGCCTAAAAGTATATGCTCTGTGCCGATATAATCATGATTAAAACGCCTTGCCTCCTCTTTGGCTAAAATAATTACCTTTCTGGCCCTTTCAGTAAATCTATTAAACATAATTCCTCCTTCAATGAACAGATGATTTATGGAGCACGTAGTGCGACATAAATCATAGGACGAAGTCCGTCTGTGAATTAAATTCTTAGCCTGCTCCTAATCAATTCTGCCCGTTTTACATCCCGTTCTTGCGAAGAAAGTTTTTTATTCTCTATTTTTTGTAGATGCGCCGGCTGGGTAATAATGAATAACTCGTTTATCCGGCGCCGGTCAATGTCTTTGATAATCCCTAAATCGCAACCAAGTCTAACCATCGACAATAGCTCTATTGTCTCTTGACTGGATATAATATGCGCACTCTTAAGGATGCCAAGACTACGATTAACCCTATCTTCTAAAACCGATCTATTTTTAGAAAATATTGCGACTCTGGCCTGATTCTCTTGCTCAATAATCTGCCTGATAATGCCATTGATATTATTGATAATCTCATCTTCACTGTGGCCCAAAGAAACCTGATTTGAAATCTGGAAGAAATTTCCGGTTGCCTGTGTGCCTTCACCATAAAGACCGCGCGCAGCAAAATTTAATTTTGCAATCGCAGCCAATACGCGATCGACCTGACGGGTCATGACCAGCGCCGGCAGATGCAACATTACCGAACCCCGCATGCCTGTGCCTGTATTAGTAGGACAGGCAGTCAAATAACCCCAATCGGGTAAAAACGCATATGGTAATTCTTTTGCCAGGCAATCGTCTATTCTATTGATAATATTCCAAGCCTCAAAGAGATTAAAACCTGACTGCATCACCTGCATCCTGATATGGTCCTCTTCATTTATCATTATGGCCACTATCTCTTCATCATCAATTACGATTGCCTTATGGTTTGTCTTTTGGGCATGTTCAAGAGACATCAGGTGTCTTTCTACCAAGAATTGTTTATCTATGCTATCTAAATCGGCTAACCTAAAGACAGTTGCCTGTTTTAAATAATCGACCTTTACAATAGCCTCCTCAATTATCTTTAAGGATTCTTCGACCTGCTTTTTATCTGCCCTGTGCGGAAAGGGAAGTTTATCCAGGTTTCTTGCCAAACGTATGCGGCTTGAGATTACAATATCTGAATTAGGACCGGTGCTTCTTAGCCATTCACTGGTATGATTTAGAAGGTCATTTAGTTTCATTTTGCTCCTCTATCTTGAGAATTATTCTCTGCTTGCTTCTTCTCCAATTCCTTTATCTGGTCGCGTATCTTAGCAGCCTCTTCAAATGTCTCCGTTTCAATCGCAAGCTTTAGCTTATTGCGTAAATCCTGTAAATCCATCCTTTTCTTTGTAAACTTGGTGACCTTAAGCGGAGACTTGCCAAAGTGTTGGCTTGAACCATGAATCCTCTTTAGTAAAGGAGCTAGATATTTCTTGAACGTATTGTAACAGGCACCACAGCCAAGCCGCCCTAGCTTCTTAAAATCTGCATAGGTAAGCCCACAGCTTGCACATTTCACAGAATCGGCGACTTCTAATTCTTTATTGGGTTTAGCAAACTCTGCCATGCCGGCTAAGAGGTCACTCAATCCAAACTGACTCTCCATCTGTTCACTTTTCTGACGGGCACACTCTTCACATAGATGCAATTCTTTCATCTGTTCGTCGATGATTTCCGTAAGATGCACAGTTGCCTGATTCTTACCGCAGACATCGCACAACATAATAGATTCTCAACCTCCAAGATTTTGTGTAACGTTTAATGTGTAAGGTGTAATGTTAGTGTAATGTTTTCTTGTGTAATGCAAAATCTTTTTCCGTTACACATAGTTACTTTACACCCGCATTACACATTACACTTTACACATTACACAATTAATACTTAACTCCTTCTTTCTTGGTTAGTCCCTTAAATTTTGTCATCAAGCTCAACGTAAGTTTGCCGGGCTTTCCTGTTCCAATAACGCGTCCATCAACGCTAACTACAGGTATAATCTGTGCTGCTGTTCCCGTTAGAAAACACTCATCAGAAATATACACCTCATGTCGGGTAATCACATGTTCATGCACAGGAATCTTGGAGTGGCGGGCAATCTCTAAGACCGCATCCCGCGTAATGCCTCTTAAAGTCCCCATGCACTGGGGTGGCGTATAGAGCTGGTTACGTTTTACAATAAAGATGTTATCGCCGGTGCATTCCGCAACATAGCCTAAAGAATCCAGCATTATCGCCTCATCGCAACCTGCGTTCGTAGCCTCAATTTTAGCCAGGATATTATTCAGGTAGTTTAAGGATTTTATCTGCGGATTCAGCGCTTCAGGAAGATTCCTGATTGTAGGCACGGTGACAATCTTTAAACCCTCTTTATAGAACTTTTCCGGATACAATGCTATCCTGTCCGTAATGATTATAACTGCAGCGCGACCACAGCATTTACGGGGGTCAAGCCCCAAATCTCCTTCACCTCGCGTAACTATCAGGCGGATATAAGCATCTTTAAGATTATTTGCCTTTAAGGTAGCAATGACCGCTTTAATCAATTGCTCTCTAGTCAAGGGGATCTCTAACATAATGCTTTTGGCTGATTCAAAAAGCCTTTCAATGTGTTCTTTCAACTTAAAGACTAAGCGGTTATAAGAACGTATTCCTTCAAACACGCCATCGCCGTAAAGAAGCCCGTGGTCAAACACAGAAATCTTGGCATCATTTTTCCCGTAGAATTTACCGTTGATATAAACCTTCATCACTCCCTCCTTCAATTCAAGATGATACCATCTTTTAAATAAATCACCCTATCCGCAATTTTGGCAATATCCTTATCATGCGTTACCAAAATCACGGTTGTACCGCTTTCTTTATGAAGCTCTCTAAGAATATTCAATATTTTCTGGCCGTTCTCAGAATCTAAATTGCCGGTAGGCTCATCGCAAAGTAAAAGCCCCGGTTTATTTATCAATGCCCTGGCTATCGCCACACGCTGCTGCTCTCCTCCGGAGAGCTGATTTGGCCTATGCGCAAGCCGCGAAGATAAACCCAAATCCTCTAATATTGATTTAGCTAAACTCGTGGCCTTTTTTCTCTCCCACCAGGATTTTAAGAGGCTGGGAAGAAGGACGTTTTCTAAGGCATTTAACTCAGGCAACAAATGATAGAATTGAAATACAAACCCTATCCTTCTATTCCTAAATACCGCCCTTTCACCTTCACTCATATTATATAAGTTCAGCCCGTCAACTAAAACCTTTCCTTTGGTGGGATTATCCAATCCAGCCAGAATATGTAAAAGGGTGGATTTGCCTGCGCCTGAAGGCCCCTGTATTGCCAGGAACTCATTATTCTTTACGTTTAAATCTATGCCTTTTAAGACATCCAAACTGCTTATGCCAAATTTAAAACTTTTATGCAGTAGATGCACCTGAAGCTTATCATTACTCATGCCTTACTGCCTCGCTCGGATTTATGCGGCTTGCGTAATAAGCAGGATAAATGCTGGCTATTAGAGTTATTACCAAAGCACACACAACAATTAATGTAACGTCCGCCGTATTAATATTAGTGGGTATGCGGTCAAAATAATATATATCTTTAGGTATCAGGCTCCTGCCGATAATTTTAGAAATAAAATCCACTACTTTATTTAAAGAGAACGTAAGGGATACGCCGCCTAAGAGCCCTAAAATAATTCCTGTTGTGCCGATCGTTAAACCCTGAAAGATAAAAATCTGCAATATGCTCTTTGTCTTTGCGCCTACTGACCTTAATATGCCGATATCTTTTATCCGGCTCATCACTGACATTATCAGGGTACTTACGATACCGAATGCAGCCACTACCGTGGTCATGGTCACCACAATAAACATCACGGCTTTCTCTAATTTTAAGGCATTTAAGAAATTCCTATTCGCATCCACCCATGTCCTAATCTCATATTGCCCAAGAGCCCTAAGATTCTTATATATCTCTTGTTTTATAGCCTCAACCCGATAGATGTCGTCTATCTTTATACCTATGCCGCTTACTGAATCAGTAATTTTAAAAAAATCCTGCGCCCCTTTTAGGCTGGTCATGATTAAACCTGAGTCATAAAGATACATACCGCTATTAAAGAGGCCTTTTATAGAAAACTCTGTCTTTGCCAATGTGACCGGGGATATCAAGGTAATCTTATCTTGCACCCTTAGGCCTATTCTCTGGGCTAATTCCTCTCCTAATATAACCTCATTACCCTGTAAATCCAGGCTACCCTGCCTTATATATTCTTTGAGCTTGGATATCTCGCTTTGTAACGCAGGGTCAATGCCGCGCATCTCCAGGCTAATTATCTGTGCACCTATTTTTATAAATGCCTGTCCGCTAATATAGGGCGCGCAAGCTATCACGTGCGGCATACCCTTCAGTTCATTTATTATCCTATAAGGCTCTCTCGGAGGGCTGTAAAATTCCAAAAGCAGGTGAGAATTAGTCCCCACCATTTTATCCTGGAGAAAGGTATCGAATCCGCTCATCACCGCAATCACCACAATAAGAACGAGAACGCCCAGCGCAATACCGAGCATAGAGATAAATGCAGTAATAGAGATTATCTTTTCCTTCTTGCCTGTCTTAAGATAACGCTGGCTCAACCACAATTCGCAGAGCATAGCTATGAACCTATTTAATCCTCCTGTGGTCTTAACAAGGGGAATAAAATCACATCCCTGATCGATGGGGAGTCTGTAAACAACATCGCTAATCTGTCTATGCCAAGACCTAAGCCGCCTGCAGGAGGCATACCGTGCTCCAGGGCTAATATATAATCGTCATCAACGTTCTTTTTTTCATCAGGGCTTAATTCTTTAATCTCCTCCTCAAAGCGCTTCCTTTGCTCAATAGGGTCGTTCAACTCTGAATAGGCATTGCCAATCTCTAATCCTGCTATAAATAATTCAAACCTCTCGGAGATTAAAGGATTATCTTTTTTAGTCTTGGCCAAGGGGCAAAGGTTAGTAAAATAATCCGTAACAAAGGTGGGATTTACGCTCATATCTTGTTCTAATATATCTTCTATAATTTTATTTACCTGCGAGCGGGTAAATCGTGCCACACCTTTAGCTAATCCCTGAGCCTGCAGTTTATTTAATATCACTGATGCTAAATCATTCGGCTCAATATCAAATTTATCCTTGACCATTTGCGCAAATGAGCGCCTGGCCCAAGGCGGGGTTAAATCTATTTTTTTACCCTGATAAACAAATTTTGTGTCTGGCAGTACTTGGCGAGCCACGTAGATTATTAAGTCTTGAGCAAGCTGCATCATATCTTCATAATTGGCATAGGCGCAGTAAATCTCAAGCATAGTAAATTCAGGATTATGCTTTGTAGATACGCCTTCATTGCGAAATGAACGGTTTATCTCATAGACACGCTCTAATCCGCCGACTAAAAGCCGCTTCAGGTACAATTCCGGCGCAATCCTTAAAAATAAATCCAAACCATACTCGTTGTGAAAAGTCTTAAATGGCCTGCCGGTTGCCCCACCGGCAATGGAGTGCATCATCGGCGTCTCAACCTCCTGAAACCCTTTGTCATCCAGGAAACTTCTGATAGCTTTGATAATTTTTGAACGTAAGTCAAATACCTTTTTTACCTCTTCATTGCTGAGCAAATCTAAATAGCGCTGCCGGTAACGCACCTCTACGTCTTTTAAGCCATGCCACTTCTCTGGCAGGGGCCTCAATGCCTTTGCCAGCAGGCTAAATCCCTCTAATTTAACCGTGGGCTCTCCTGTCTGGGTTTTAAAAAGTTCTCCCCTTACCTCTATAATATCGGCGATATCCGCATCTTTTATGCTCTCAAATACCTCTTCGCCTACAAAATCGCTCTTTACATAGAGCTGTATCCTGGCGCTAACGTCTCTTAAGTCCAAAAATAGGACTTTGCCGTGAGAGCGCTTAGCCATAACCCTGCCGCTCAAAATAACTTTTTTTCCTTCCTGAAAGTTATTCAGCACGCTGGCAATCTCTTCCCGGCAAGCTTTTATGCTCGGATAAGCCGATATGCCTTTAGCCTTTAAGGCTGCTAACTTATCCTGCCTTTGTTGTATAATTTCATTGAGTTCCATAGAGTTACAATTATAACCTATAACTATTTTTTTGTCAATTAAAGAAAGGGAAGGGTATAAGGAGGGATTTAAGAAAGCGTTTTCTTTACAAAGATAAGCTAATTTATGTTCCTGTATGCGGATGAACGAGGGGCAATTAGGGGAACAATGACCTTCCTGTTGTCTTTATCAATGCTATAAATTACTCGATAGATACCTACTCTGTATCTATAGCGCTTCATTTGGCCTTTTAATAATTTTATGTTTGGCCCCCAAAAGGGGTTATTCTCTAAATCTTCAAAGCACTTATTTAATTTTGTGGCGAGCTCTTCAGGGCAGGTCTTGTAGAACTTAAGGGCTTGAGGCATTAAAAGGACCTTAAATTTATCCACGCTTTACCCTTCTCCAATTAACACCTTTCCCTTTTAGGTATTGTCTTTCGCCTTCTGCAATAATCTTTTCTTCTTCCGGAGTCAGAGAGGTTTCTATCTGTTCAATAATTAATCCTCTGATAAAGGAAGAGATAGTCATGTATCTCTTCCTGCAGAGTTTTAGTGTCTCTTTATAAAGAGAAGACGGCATTCTTATAAGAAGCTCTTTATCCATCATCGCGGACATCTTTATCACCTCCGCTTAAAGTATATCATAATGATATACAAATGTCAAGGGCTTTATAGGGACTTTATGGGGAAGTTAGGCCTTATATTCGGAGAGCCTTTTGATACGCTTGAGCATATTAGGGTGGGTGCTTAATGCCTCTAGCAACCTGTCTGAGAAGCCTAAACGTATATTTTTTGTCCTGAGCAGCTCCAGCTCAGAGGCATCCAGGGTTCCGCTCTTATCTAAATCCAATTGAGCTAATTCCTTGATTTCATTTAATGCCTGCGAGGGGTCATTAATAAAGAATGCCTTTAACCCCTCCACTTCTTTTAATGACTCTTTACTGGTGCGCGCAGAGCCATAAACGAGCTTATACAGGCTTGAGGCAAGGCTGGATGGCTGATTACCCAAAAGCACAGAGCCCTTATCTGCAAAATATTCTCTGATGCGCGAGGCATAAAGCACTAACAGGTTAGTGATAAAGTAGAATATAAATGCTACTAGGCCTATTAAGGCTGTATTACCTCCTCGCTCATCGCGCCTGCGGCCAAAGAATAAAAACTGCCAGGCAATCCTATACATAATCATCGGGATAACCGAAAGAAGCGTTATGGTTAAAACATCCTTGTTCTTCAGATGGCTTAACTCATGGCCAAGGACTGCTTTTAACTCATCGTCGGATAACAATTTCAGGATGCCTTCAGTAACGCACACCCTGCCATCCTTTAGCGACCTGCCAAAGGCAAAGGCATTAGGAAGCGCAATCTGGGCAATGCATACCCTTGGCATAGGGATCCCTGCTTTCATAGCCAAACTCTCTACCATCTGAAATAATTTAGGGTATTCCTCCCTCTTGACGTATCTGACCCGCATAATCCATTCTACAATCTTTGGGCCGAGCATATATTGGACGAACATCATTACTAAGGACAGTATAAGATAAAAATAGAAATTGGCTACCCCCAATGACGCGCTAATCATCGCAATAACTGCATAAACAATAGCAAAAAGCACAGCCACCAAAAGCCACATCCTTAATTTTAGGAATAACATCTTAATTACCTCCGTTACTTTACCAACTCAGCTTTTATTATATACTTAATAACGGGGTTGTCAAGGCTATCTGTATTGACATATACGTATTGCTGCACCGGCCCAGAATAACCTTTGGTATTAAACTTAACTTCTATTAAAGTTTGCTCTTGAGGCAAAAGTTTCTTCTTTTGCACTTTAGAAACAGTGCAACCGCAGGAGGTATTAACGCTCAATATATTTAAAACCTTATCAGATTCATTCTTTAAGGTAAAGTCATGTTTTAACACTGTCCCCTTTTTTACCTGACCAAAGTCCCAAGTATAAGGGTCACGGGGTTTTTGCGCCTGCTTTGCGCTATCCTGCTGCTGTGAATAGCAGCCCGTAACAGGAAAAACTAACAATAACAGACACAAAAATATCCTTCTCATTATGCCCTCCATAGCAAAAATATACCCAGAGCAAAAAACAGAATCGCCATAAGTATTTTTGTAAGCGCTAAATGCTTCTTTAAAAATTTAGCAAACTGCTCAGAAGTCGCCCCGAATAAAGCAAATAAAAATATTATGAACAATGGAGCGATAAACATAATATTATAGAGCACAAGGTACCCCAATGCCTGTAATTTAAGCTGGGCGGTCTTTAAGACAAAGGTTATCGTCGGAAGATAAACCTGTCCTGTGCAGACTAACTCTAAGATTGCAACCAAAAAACCGGTTATTAAAGTGCTTGTTAGCAGTATCCAGATGCGCGGACGGCAGGCGCTTTGCGCCTTTTCCTCTTTAGGCTTCCTGTAATGCAAACCGATTATAGAATGTATGCGGTTTTTTACTGCTTTAGGTAATTGCAGAAACAGGCCTTCTGTAGCTTGGGTCTTTTTTAATTTAAATAAATCATGAATGGCTAATATTCCTAATATAATACTAAATATACCTATGGAGATATTGACAGCCCTGGCTACTAACCAGAATCCTTTCAGGTTATAGAGAAAGCTAAATATGCCTAAGCCGATTAAAAGGTAAGTCAGAAATACAGCAAAGACAAAGGAAAGGCCGATAATAATTAACTCTCTTTTACGGTAACCCTGCAAGGCTAAAAAAGAGATAAAGAAAACAATCACCGTAAAGGCGCAAGGGTTAATGCCGTCAATAAGGCCGGCTGCTATAATGGCTAAGGGCTCAAAGTTCTTAAAACGCGCGACCAAGTCTATTGCTGGCAAATGCCCTTCCCTAACAGGTCTATTTAAAGACTCAACAACAAGGTTCTTTAGACTATTTTTGACTTTACCCTTACCGTTCAAAAAGCAGCCATCTATATAAAATACAGGTAAGGATATCTCTATATTACTTTTGTATTTTTCTTTAAGGCTAAGTAGCAGCTTGTAATTTTCAATTTTAGTTATATCGCTGTACTCTATCTCAATCAACCCCCTGAATTCCTTTTCTATAGCCGGCATTACCTCATTCTTTACCTCAATACATCTATGGCAGCCAGGTGCAGAGAAAATAATTAATTTACGCATCCCGGCGGCGTATCCCTGGCTGAATATAAAAGATAAAAATAAGGAAAATAGGAAAATAAAACTTACTCTAGCCATCGCGGCAGATACAGAGAAAATATGAATTGCGATATTCTCTTCCTGTTTTTCAATAAAAGTTTCTTGCGGCATTTTACCACCTATCTATTTAATAATTTATTTTAACTCAAACAAAGACCCTCTGCAACATATATAGAATATTCCTCGCAATCTATTTTTGCTGAATGTTTATGAAATCCATAAAATTTTTACTTCATCTTCCAACGCTTTAAATTCTTTATCGCCAGTTACAAGTTCTCCTTTATGAAGTTTTGTTAAGGCTGCGGCAAAACAGTCGGCATAAGAAATTTTATTTGTAGCTTTAAAACGAGCGGCTTCTCTGGCAAGATGTATATCTACGTCAACTACCTCGATAGGCAGTGTCCTAATTATTTTTTCAATCTCGCGCGCTTTCTCTTGTCCACATTCGCGTAAAACAATATAATAAACCTCTCCAAAGTTTACCGTAGTCATTAATAAATAATTATCTTTCTCTACTGCAGAAACAAAAAATGATTCAACCTTTTCAAATCCAGCCTCTTTCTCTAAGAAAACTAAGAGGCCGTGGGCATCAAGAATTTTTTTCATAGCCTTAAGCCTCTTTTCCTTTATCTTTAGCACGTTCTTCAAGGAGTATTTTTGATAATTTTCCCTTGGTCTGTAAAACTCCGGCTATTTTCTCAAAATATGCTGGCGTAACAGCTTTAAGGACTAACTCATCGCCTCTTTCTTCAATGTATAGCTTAGTTCCTTTTTTTATATTGTGTTTTCGGCGGATCTTTGAAGGTATTACAATTTGTCCTTTTGTAGTTACTACTGTTGTAGTCATATCTATCCCTCCTTTCTGGAAAAAGTATACCATATAACTAAAGGTATGTCAAGTATTTTTTTTCTTACTTTTAATAATGTTCTTACCTAAATAAAGTAGTCAGAATTCTCTCCAAAATCGGCGCTGCCGCCACCCAGCCGCAAGCCCCGAAGTTGCCGAAAATTTTTTGCCCCAAAATAAAAAAGGAGCTGCTCCCAGGAGTAGCTCCTTCATCAAACATGGCTCCCCGATAGGGCTAAATATCCGAACTTTTCGATAGAGCTGATTTTAGGGCTTAATAAGGCTAAAACCAAAGAACGATGGGTTATTGTATATTAACCTAATAACCTCCCTGCCCTTCGTGGACAAGTTTCGCAACTGGCTATGCTCAGGAGAAACGGAGAATCTATATAAAGAACTGGCTATGGTTACTTAAACTGCTCCTTTACTCTGAGATAATCAAACTTATTTACCCTACTCGATGTTTTTCACTTGGATTTGATTAGGGGAAAACCTATCAATATTTACAGGGATGTATTATAAGGCTGAATAGAACGGTTATCAAGAAAATTTTGGCTTTATGGGTTTGAAGACCGTTTCTAAATTATCCCACCAGTACCAATAAGTTACGCCAGAAGTGTTCCTAAATCAAGAACTAAACTTATCTATCTGAAGATATTCATTTAATGGGCTGCTGTTAACAGAATTTTTTCTTTTGCAGGGACACGTCTATCAGAACTTCTTGAGCTGTAGAGGAATCTTCAGAAACGGTCTTTATGTTTATTCCTCGCGGATCTTTGGCCTGGTAATAGGCCGAATAATTATCTTGTTTTATCATTGTGTAAGAATATAATAACATCTATGAAGAAAACTCTTAATTTTGTCTTGTTGATTTTGAGTATTTTTTTCAGTTTATTTTTAATAGAAACACTACTGCGTATTTTTAATCTTCAGCCTACATACTCATTCGAAAAAGGTCTTTTCGTTGAAGATGCTCGCTACGGCTACCGATTTGCTTCTTCTGTGACCAAATTTTATTCCCAGCCGGACTTTTTCTATACAATTACTACGAATTCATTAGGTTTTATTGGAAAAGAGCCGAAATATAATGCTAAATACAAGGTGTTGATTCTGGGAGATTCTGTCGGGATAGGCCAGGGCGTGGCTGAAAAGAAGAGTTTTTGCGGTCTGGCTCAGTCCTATTTTCATGCTCAAGGCTTGGATCTAGATATTTTTAATACCTCTGTATCTGGATACTCAGGTATCAATGAACTGAGCGTTCTGAAACACCAGATAAAAGATTATAAACCCAACCTTGTTATTCTAATATTTTGCTGGAACGACGTAGGGGCTGAGCATTCTTTAACCGTCCAGAATGATTATCTAGTACTTAGAAAGGATAATTCGGTTATAGCTTTCTCACGAGAATGGCTTAATAACCACTCACGCCTTTTTTGTTTGATAAAAAAACTGTGTTATAGCAAGACGGTAATTTCGATTCGAGAATCAGGATTTAGTAAAAAGGACATTGAAAAAACGGTGGGTTATATTAAAAACATGAAAGACATATGCGATAAAAATCCTGCGGATTTTGTCGTGGTTATAGAGCCATACCATTATATCCAAGAGCCCATTGGTACTTTCTTGAATAGTAAAAGCTATTTTATTGATCAACTAAAGAGAAATTCGATCTCTTTTAGGGACTGGGTGCTTATCTTACCCAAAAATGGCAGGCAAGCTTTATTTTTTAGGCACGATCCCCATCTTAACGAAGAGGGCAATCGATATTTTAGTAAACCATTTATTAAGATAATTTCAGACGCATTCAAATTACAGTCCTTTTGAAAATCTTCACTTGTCATATTAAACCAGCTTTGGCAAAGTTAGGAAATTAAAGCTTCAGGTGCGTCAGTGGAGAAATCCGAACTTTTCTATAGAATTGATTATGGGGCTGAACAACTCAAAGAACGGTAATCGCTGGATAGTTCTCCATTAATATTATGGTCTTGGATATATTATACTTATATTTTCCCCCTTAACCAACCAATTTTTACATTCTGTCGAGGTCCGAATTCAGGAACATAGGGCTTTATATCTAATAATGGCGTTCCGTCAATAACATCAATATTTTTTACTCTTAATATATTACCTTTTCTTTTCAGAAGTCTCACCACGGTTAATCCTATCTGATTAGGTCTTCTGGGATATCTAGTAGCAAATAGCCCGTGTAATTTATCATCAAGAAATGGCGTTACCAACAGCTTAAATCCTCTTGATTTATGAAAGTTATAAATAAGAATCAGGTGGGAAAAGCCCTCAATGCCCTTTAATCCTTCTTGATATTTCTTAAATACTTCTACCTTGCCGATGGCTTTGGATTTATAGTTCTGTTTTGGCGTCTCTTTCTTGCTCTTAAATGGGGTATAGATTATACCTATGGGTTTTATTCTCATGTCTTCTATTTACCGTGTGAATTTAAAAAGTGATAACCTTCTCGCTTTCCTTCACTATCTCGTAAAGATCCTTCATTGATGAAATCGGGCAAAGATTGGATTCTTTCTGCTCCCTTGACTTAATACATGTGCCACAGGCATAAATTTTTCCTCCGGATTGCAAAAACTTCTTAGCCTGCTCAATAGTGTTATACTTATCAGTGCTTACCTTTTCATATTCAACGCCCTTGCTGATAAGAAATATTTTTACGTCATCTTTCTGGGTTAAACTGTAATTGGCATACCTGAGAGCATTCCAACAGGTCTCTGCATCGTTACTTGAAATTATAACTCCTAGCTTCATTTTTTCCCCATATTTATTAGTGGCAACCGTGCTGAGCACAAGCATTTTGTACGGTTATCTCTTCAAGTTCATTATCTTTGTATTTCTTGATAATCTCAGCTACAGTTCCTCCTTGCGCTCTATAAGCCTTTATATTAGCCTCGTTTAACTTCTGCACTGCCCTCATTCCCATCCCCTGGCAGACAACTGCATCAATAGACGATGTACCCAATACGCCTATAGGATGGCACATACCGTGAGAATGATGAGCATTTATGTTATCTACAGTTTTAAAGGTTTCTTTTTCTGTATCGTAAATGGTAAAATATGGTGCACTTCCAAAATGCCCATACACTTTTGAATTTAATCCTTCCTTATTTTCTGTTGGTATACCTATTCTCATTTCAAAACTCCTTTCTTTAGACTCTTTTAACTACTCCGCCTTCTATCTTTAATGCTTTGGCGTTTAAAAGTGCGTCGGCTATCTTTTTGTGCGCTGAATTTATAATATTGCCGAAGGTCTGCCGGGAAACATCCATTTTCTTAGCAGCGTCTTCCTGATACATCTCCTCTAAGTCAGCGAGCCTTACCGCCTCCAATTCATCCATAGTTAAATTAACTTCTTCCAGTGCATCTATAGGAATGCCTCGAGGTTTAAAGTAGTTTGCATCCGGATTGCAGCATACTCTTCTAAATCTAAAAGGTCTTGGCATATCCCTCTCCAATTATTATTGGCATATGCTAATAATATACCAAGGATTCTTCTTTGTCAATTAAAATTCTTCGAGGTTAGCGAGGAGACACTTTCTTCGGCTTGGCGAGATAGAGAAATCAGGCGGCGGGTGGCTCGAACCGGCTAAGGAGTTCGTAACAACTTGCAACCGCGCAGGTTCTGTCGCTTGGCAAGGAAACCCCAGCGCAAAGCGCGCATTTTTAAAAAATCTCGGCTCGAACTTTATTTTAAAAGACAGAACTCTAATAATGAAAAGGGCTTATCCTTACGAACTCGTCGCAAAAATAAGCCCCTCGAGTAATTGGCTCCCCTTGGTTTAATTCTCAAACCTTCCCTATAATTTTTCCTAACTCCATCCACGGTTGCAAGAAGAAAGATTTACGCTCTCTCTAAGCGACGAAATTGTTTTTGTTTTTAATACCGGAGAAA
>Ga0315279_10000894_pt1 | contig 53434 bp, 43 predicted proteins | sample YL17G06_20_MG_FD_203694 | JGI IMG/M metagenome (GOLD analysis project Ga0315279, IMG submission 203694) | Sediment microbial communities from Yellowstone Lake, YNP, Wyoming, USA - YL17G06_20 | ecosystem: Environmental > Aquatic > Freshwater > Lake > Sediment | place: USA: Wyoming | collected... | reverse complement strand
GCCCCCTATCCCTATCTCGAAGCTGTCTCAAGCTTCAGGGCGTGCGGTCGCCCCTACGGTCTACGTGGTTCGCTGTGTCCGCTTCAACTATTTCGTTCGGCTTACGCCTCCTAATAGCTGCAACACTCGCTAGGGGGGGTTGGCTAGACCTTACCCCACAGGGACTTGCACCTTGTAAGAAGCACCAAGTTAGCTTGGCGCACTAACACAAAAATCAGCCGCGAGTGTAACGAGTCGGCTGGATTGCCTTGTTGGGCAATCATTTTTTTCATTCCAGCTTGACCACTGTCAAGGTTGATCCTGCTGAGCTCACATCCTGCGCGGATTCTTAAAGTTCCCACGCACCGTGAAAATACTGCCGCCGACGCGATTTGGGCCCGGTGCTAAAATGATCGGCCACCCAACTCGAGTCCGGCCGCAGGTAACCACTTGAACCCTGGGTGGTTTTCTTCGGCTTTGCCTTCTTCTTGTTTTCCTCCTTGATCTTCTTCGACAGGTAGCGCGCATAGAGATGGTCGAAAATGCGCATGAACTCGCCGAAGTATACGTCCGCGACGCGTTGGTCGCCGCGGATGATCAGCATATTTTCGTCGTTGTTGCTCTGCGATGCGCCGCTGAAGTTGGCCGATCCCGTGATTACGGTAGGGTCATCGCTCAGGGGATCGATGAGTATGAACTTGTCATGGATATAGAAATTCCTGTTCAGGCCAGTGAGCCTCTCCTCCAGAAAATTCGGCAGCGAGCCTTCCTCGAACTTCGCACCAGCGGCGTAAACGACATCCCTGTCTCGTGTAATCAGGTCGCCTTGCTGCAATTTCTTGTCGGATAAGACATACCGCAGGACATCCGAGTCCTCTTTCAAAAATGGCTCGAAATTCTTCGCGAGCGTGAAAGCGACCGTAAAACACACGATCTCGTTCGCCTCCGCCATGCGGTCAGCGTACCACTGGAGAGTATCCGGATCACGGGGACTGAAGAGTGCTACGATCGAACCGGCCGGAGGATTTCCAGCCGGGGTCGGGGTGGTGCTGTTGTTTCGTACTGCAAGCCCGCTCCTCGCAGGGTCGATGCGGGTTTTACTGAACGGCTTGGAGGCAGCAGGCAGTGGGACGAGCGGATTGCAGAGCGCATTCCAGTAGGCCAGATATTGCCCGGCCACGCCAGCATCGTGAACGATATGCCCCACATTCGAATGGCCGAAGATGCCCCCGTCGGAGATGTTGGTGGAGCCCGTCCACACTTCGACGGGATTGCCGTCTTTGAGTAGCACGATGAACTTATTGTGCTTCTGAGCGCCGCCCGACTCGCGGGGCGCGCACACTTTCGACAGACCATAGTGGTTGATCATTTTCCTGTTGTCGTCGCCGTAATTTGGTTCATCGTAGAGAACCTTCACGTCGACGTTGCGGTCTTCCAGCGCAGCCTTGAACGCAGCTCCAACAGGATTGTAGTGAAATTCGTAGAGCGCCGCGCGCAGACTGTAGCTGGCGTCTTTCGCTCGCCCGATAAACTCGATCAAGGCCTCGTACAGGCCGCGCGACAACCACGCCATCTGCGGTGACAGCGGATCGGTCGCTTTTGGGGTGGAATCCGGAAACTGCCGGGCATAGGCCTGCGATCCCGCCACCCCGCGGTTGAAGAAAATCGAATGGACGTCGCCGTAAAGCGGTTCAGTTTCAATATCGACCGATACAGCCAAGTCATCCCGCAGCGTCAGTGCTTTAGGCACACCTGTTGCCGGAACAATGCGATATTTGTACTTCGTCGAAGGCTTTGCGGTGTAATCACCCCACTGGAAGGACTGGACCGGATGCTCTGATGTTGGCACCGGCGTCCCGGCGGGTAAACCCTTGTCCTTGTCCTCAAAGCGTTTAATGCCGCGCAGAAAGTAGCGCTCCAATACTGCTGTGCCGTTAAATTCCGTCCGCTCGATGGCAAAACCGAGCAGATCCTGGGTGTCAAATTCCTCCTTTTTCAGGTCCCAGGCAAGCACAACCACGTGGTTGCCGGCAATTGCACGGATAGATAGGTTGGCTCCCGAATGTTTTTTTCTCATGGCGTGTCACTCCTATAAACGAAAGTCTCCAAGATAATGAACGATAGTAATTCTTGGTGAATGGGTCTCGGCGGGATCTGTGCTCCGAACCTCATGCGTTTTCCCTACCGCTTGCAAGCTTCAAGGCCATAGTGCCGAACTTAACTCCTAAGAGCACAAAAGACCTTAACATGTCCATCAACATCTCCCTCTGGCCCAACCCGTAAGTAGAAGGAATTTGTTCCTTCTACGCCGCTGTTTCCCATTTCCGCAAATTGCCCTCTGGAGCGGCTTGGTCGGAATTTGTTCTGCTTTAGCCCCCTGTGGGCGGCATGGGCGGAAACGGGTTTCAGTGGTAAAAGGCGGAAAGCCGTGCGGCCAGCGCCGCACGCGCGTCAAATCACTCGTGGCATTGCGGGGGATCCCTCATCTTTGCCTCCTCGGCGCTGATACGTTGGAACGATGGGGACGGGACAACTAACGCATAGTATAAATCCATTCTGTGCGCAAGTCAAAACTCGAACACGTGAGGGATTCCGCAGTAAGTCCCATAGGTCAACCCCTAGATGCAAGGGCTTTTTCAGTGCGCTGACCCAGATATGCGGGGCTACCAATTCAACCCATGAGTTGAACGAATTTTCCAAAAACTCAACCCAGGTTCTTGCCCCACACATATGGTGGATTGCTCGAAGTTTGCTCCCATATATAGGGGGACGCAGGCTAGGCCGACTTGCTGCGGAATCCCACGTGAGGTGACCTATGGAGCAGACGCCTGAAAAGCAAAGGCCCTGGAGTGATCCAGGGCCTCGTTACTCCTGCTACACATGGCAGCCGAGCTAGACTGGCTGATTGGCTTGCTTCCAGCGGGTTACTCGCCCGCGCCACCAACCGCCCAAACGAAACAGGCCGCAGGTCAGCGCCCACGGCCTCCGCCGCTGCGGCGTCGTCAAACAGTTAGCGTGATGGGGCATGAATAAGCCGCGATTTCTGATCGCGATTTCGGATCGTTGATAGTCTGGCAACCCTGTGGTACAATCGTCCCACCGGTTACTCGGTCAATCAAATGGTCGAATGGTCACCCAGTTACCTTGCTCTTATGAATGATAACACTCCAGAAATCGGTCAGCTTGTGCGATTGGACGTGACGCTACGCTCCTCCGGCCTGTGGCAGGGGCCTATCTGGGCTATCGTCTGCGGCATCGTCGCCTCCGGTGGTTGGAAGTGGGGCTGGCCCTCGTTGCTGCAAGCCGCGCTCCTGTTCTTCCTGGTAGATGGAGCCTGGGCCACCTTGTGGGCGGCTGCCGTCGAAACCGATTGGGCCACGCCGGCCGCTCGATGGGGACAGTCCCCCCTCGATCCGCCGAGCGCGCTGCCTTACACGCAACCGAATACGCCCGGCGATCGCCTTCAGCGTTGGATCGGCCACACCCGTCAATGGTGGCGCGAACATCTCCGCCCGTCCGCCGGCTCGGCGATGTCCACGATCATCCTGTGTGTGGCGCTGGGCGCAGCGCTGTCGGCTGTGCTGGGTTGGCCGGCCATTGCGCTTTCGGCAGCGGCTGCGGCGATTGTGCAGTTAGGCGTCATCGTGGGGCGTGGGCGAGGGCGGCCAGTACCCGCGCTTAAAGCGACGCTCGACATCGGCCTGGCATGGCTGCTGGCGCATGTTCTCTTTGCGCCACTGACGCTCGCCTCGGCGCTTCTGGCCGTTGCATTTGCCGCCGCGTATGCCGCCGGGTTGGCGCTCATCGAAGGTGGGCGACGAGCGACGGTGTGGAACGCAGCGCAATTTGCAGCCGCCGGGCTGCTGGTGCTGATGCGTGTGCCCGTTGCGGGCATGGCCGTCTTTTTGACCGTCATCCCGCAATTGCTGCTGGAACCTGATCTGCGGCGAGGCGCAGGCGGTGTGTGGTTTGCCCGCAGCACACAAGCCTGGCTCATGCTGGGCATGCTCATCGCCTCCGCCTCTATCTCGTAAAGACCGCCATTGGGATAGTGGCCTGCAGGAATTAATGATACTCGCGCTCATCCTCGTCGCGGTTGCGTTCATCGTCGCCGTGGTCTACTGGGAATTTGTCATCGCTGAAGGCGTGCATCTGGGGCCGCGTGTTGTCATTCTCCTCTACGATCTGGTCAGCCGCCGCTACAATAGCATCAAACAATTCGACCCAACTTACGAGGATTGGTTTCTGAGCGATCCGCTAGTCCTAAAACTGCGCGATGTGCGCGCGCCGCTAGTGTTGGATGTGGCGACGGGCACGGGCCGCTTGCCCCGCTCCTTGCTGGCGCAGGCCGACTTTCATGGCCGAGTGATTGGGCTGGACGGCTCGCGGCGCATGTTGGCCCAGGCCGCACGGACTGCGCAGAGCACAAGTGGCATGGCCGAGCGACTGACACTCATCTGGCAAGACGCCGGCCACCTGCCCTTCGACGACGACACTTTCGACGCGGTGACATGCCTGGAAGCACTGGAATTCATGCCGAACACACGGCGTGCGGTCCGCGAACTCGTCCGAGTGTTGCGGCCCGGCGGCGTAGCGCTGTTGACCAACCGCGTCGGCCCGTGGCGCAAGTTCTTGCCCGGCCACACGCAGAGTCCGCCGGCGTTTGAAACGCTGCTGGGTTCGTTGGGCCTGGAGCAAATCAAGACGCAAGCCTGGCAAGTAGAATATGACTTGGTGTGGGCAGCCAAACCAGGCAGCGGGACGAGTGGAGCGGCCCGACCACTGCCGGACATTCTACGCTGCACACGCTGCGGCGGAACATTGACATGCGGCGAGAACATATTTGTGTGCGGTGGAACATGCGGTCGAGTGTATCCCGTCGCGTCGGATGGCGTGGTCGAGATGATGCGATAGCGGCTCCACTATATGGTCGCAAACTAAAGCGGCCAGCGGGCGTCTGTGCTATAATATCCACAGGTCGAAGAGAAGGAGTCATCGTATGATGACTGATCGCATTGAGATTAATCCAGCCATCATGTTAGGTAAGCCCATAATCCGCGGGACCCGTATTCCCGTCGAGATCATCATCCGCAAACTCAGCGAAGGCGCTACAGAGGCCGACCTGCTGGATGCATACCCGTGACTGTCGCGAGCAGACCTGCAGGCTGTATTGGCCTACGCTGCCGACTCGCTAGCTCATGAAACTATTCTGCTGCAGCCAGCTGGATGAACTCCCCTGCCTTGCGTTTTCTGGCCGACGAAAGTTGTGACTTTCGTCGTGCGCACGTTGCGAGCGGATGGCTATGATGTCTTGGCCATCAGCGAAGTCATGCAACGCTCAGACGACCGTAAACTGATTGAGCAGGCCAGCCGCGAGCGACGCATTCTCCTGACAGAAGATAAGGATTTTGGCTGGCTAGTTTTTGTCAGCCATGCTGACTCACCCGGTGTCATCTTAATCCGCTTTCCTGGCAACGCTCGTCAGACACTTGTTCAGACCATCAGGCAAATCGTACAGAAACAAGGCGAACAACTTGTCGGCGCTTTTGTCGTTGTACAACCAGGCCACGTCCGCATCAACCGTAAATAACAAACCGAGGAAAATCCCATGCTTATCATCCGTTACGAATCAAATGCTGGCCCGGCTTATGGCTTGGTCGAAAGCCACACGGTCTATGCGCTAAAAGGCGACGTGTTCGGGCAATTCCAAAAGGGCGACGAGGTCTGCGCACTGGCAGAGGCAAAGTTGCTCGCGCCGATCACGCCGAGCAAGATCGTTGCGTTGGGGCGCAACTATGCCGAGCACGCCAGGGAACACGGGGCTGATGTCCCCAAAGAGCCGCTGCTGTTCCTCAAAGCGCCCAGCGCCGTCATCGCGCCCGACGAGCCGATCGTGCTCACGCCGCTCTCGGAGCGAGTCGAGCACGAATCCGAGCTGGTGCTGGTCATCGGCAAGCGCGCCAGAAATGTGCCGGAAGAAAAAGCGTGGGACTATGTGCTAGGGGTGACGTGCGGCAACGACGTGACCGCGCGCGATTTGCAGACCCGCGATGGGCAATGGGCGCGCTCCAAAAGCTTTGATACCTTCTGCCCGCTAGGCCCGTGGATCGTCACGCACCTCAAATCGGAGGACATTGGCGACCTGGGCGTGACGTGCCGCGTCAATGGCGCGATGAAGCAGATGGCCTCGACGCGCGACATGCTCTTTGGCCCGGCCAAGCTCATCGCCTACATCACCTCGGCGATGACACTCCTGCCCGGCGACATTATCATGACCGGCACGCCGGCCGGCGTCGGTCCATTGAAGGCAGGCGATGTGGTCGAGGTGGAAGTTGAGGGCATTGGCGTACTGCGGAATCCGGTGGTCGCGCCATGAAATCCTACACGCACGACCTCACCCTCAACATACCGACGGCGTGAGCGAAGGGCTGTGCCGGGTGAGCGCCATGCACATCACCGCCGCCATCATCGTGAATGACGACGAAATCGGCCACAGCCGGCATTAGTTTACAGCCGCGACCCAATCTCGCTGATCGCAAACTCTTTGTGTCCCCACGCTTCGGCAGCGGTCTGCTGACCGTTGGCAACAGCCATAATCTCATCCAAGATGCGCCGGCCCGCAATGTCCAGTGACTCTCCCGCGCTGACGACGGTGCCCGCATCGAGGTCCATGTCATCTTGCAAGCGGTGGTACATGGCGCTGTTGCTCGCCACCTTGATCACCGGTGCGATGGGGCAGCCCGTGGGTGAACCACGCCCCGTGGTGAACACAACCACCTGAGCGCCCCCGGCCACCATCGCCGTCACCGATTCCGGGTCGTTGCCGGGGGTATCCATGCTCACCAGTCCGTGCTGTGTTGGCCGGTGGGCATATTCCAAGAACTCACGAATGGGCGTGCTGCCGCCTTTAGCAATTGCGCCGAGTGATTTTTCTTCGATGGTGGTCAGGCCGCCAGCAATGTTCCCCGGCGTCGGCTGAGCGCCGCGCATATCCACCTTCATTCGCTTGGCTTCCTCTTCACGCCGAACGGTTGCCTCGACAATCCGGCGAGCGATCGCCGGATCGGCAGCGCGCGCGGCGAGCAAATGCTCTGCGCCGATGAACTCGGTCACCTCGGATAGAATCACCGTGCCGCCCATCTTGATCAGCAAATCACTCGCCACTCCCACTGCGGGATTAGCCGCTACACCGGACCAGGCATCCGACCCGCCACACTCGACCCCGACGATCAATTCGGAAAGCGAGACTGGCTCACGCACCGCCCCCGATACCTCTTGCAGCAATTCGCGGGCGATGGACGAGCCTTTGGCAAATGTGGCCCGGCTCCCGCCTTCATCCTGGATCGTCAGCCGCTGCGCCAGGCTGCCCCTGGCAGCCAGCATCTCGCCCATCTCGACGGTCGGCATGGACTCACAGCCAAGCCCGATCAGCAACACCGCGCCCACGTTGGGATGTGCAGCGAACTCTTCCAACACCCTGCGCGACTGAGCCAGGTTATCGCCAATCTGGGAGCAGCCATAGACGTGAGATAGAGCTACGACCTCGGGCAACGCCTGGCCGATATGGTCCACTACGGCATTCGCGCAGCCGACGGTAGATAGCACCAGCACGTGATTGCGCACGCCAACTCGCCCATCCTTACGGCGATAGCCAAGGAAAGTAGAAGCAAGAGATCCTGCGGCAGACGCCACGCGTAACAAGTCGCCTGCCTCCAACTGTGGAAAACCAGCCCGCTCCAACGCAACACCCTCTTGAGGCGACGATAGGTCGCCCCGGCCGCGCAGGCTTTCCACGTTGTGCACATGGACATGTTCGCCGGGAGCAATGGCACTCGTGGCGCGGCCAATAGGCTGACCGTACTTGCGCACAAGATCGCCACGAGCGATAGGCCGAAGGGCAAACTTGTGACCCGAAGGAATGGGCTGGCGCAAAACAATCGAGTAGCCGTCCACATGAATCACGTCGCCAACGCAGAGATCCCTCACTGCAAGAGCGACATCGTCTCCAAAGTGCATCAGCAAGGCTTCCACACGTATGCCTCCTGTCAAATGAATATAGCAGAGTCCGGTCTATGAATACCGCTGAATTTGCGCAGGATAACCATAGGATTCAACGCAAAGGCGCAAAGAAAAAGATTAAAAACCTTTGCGCCCTGGCGTCTTTGCGTTAAAAATCTCGCGGACAGTGCAAATGTTGGCGGGTAATATTATAGACTGAATCAGTATACCATCGGCCTCGAGATTTTGAAATTGAATTTCTGACTGTCTCTGTTTTTGTCAAGCGAAAACAGACCCACTTGCGCAGGTCTAACACGCGGTCGGGACCGACATCGTCGAATCTATCAAGAGCGAGGGATGGCAGATGGCTGACGCCTGCGCTGGAGCGCAGCGCGACTGTCAGCCCCGCCATCCTACTCGTCGTCTCTCGGCTTGCGGCGATTTCCCCGACGTGGCGCGCGGTCAAGACAGTGATCGTCGAATCCATCAAGAGTGAGTGACAGATTTCGAAGGGCGTACCTGGTTTTGAGGGCAGAATGGGAAATCGCAAAGCCGACCGGCGATGAATCGCCGGTCTAAAACGCCGCGCCCCATGAATGGGGCTTTTGAGCCGGATTGATCCGGCGCAGCATCGTAGGCCGGACATTCATGTCCGGCTTCTTCCCATGTTTCGCTGTTCGGCCCACCCTGGTGGCCGCGCACGGCGGTGAGATTTCGACGCACGAGCCTGCGGCTACCTCAGTCGGCATCACCCCATGGCCCCACAAGCCGACGTGGAACTCTTCCGACGCTCGCTTCGTCTAAAAAGCGGGCCAATCTGAGACCCGCTGTATGTTAGCGACAAGGAGGACAAGATGAAAAACAGGCTATGGGATCTGCTCACCATGGGCGTCCTGCTGAGCCTGGTGGGCTGCAGCAGTTCCGGCAACCAACCACCCGTAGTGAACGCATCCATCGCGCAATCGTCCAAGCCACGGCTGACCTCACCCACCGTGGCCCCATCGGACCTGGCGGACGCGGCCAATGGGAACAACGCATTTGCCTTCGATCTCTACCGCTTCCTACGCAAGGAGAAGAAAGACGGCAACTTGTTCTATTCCCCTTACAGCATCTCACTCGCGCTGGCGATGACGTATGCCGGCGCTCGCGGCCAGACCGAGCAACAAATGGCCCAAACCCTCCACTTTCTGCCGCAAAGTCGTCTGCACTCTGCCTTCAACGGCCTGGACCTCGAACTCGCTAAACGCGGCAAAGATGCCAAGGGCAAAGACGGCAAGGGTTTTAGGCTGAACATTGCTAATGCCATTTGGGGCCAACAGGGCTACCGGTTCCTGCCCGAATTCCTCGACCTGCTCGCCGAAAACTATGGGTCAGGACTGCGGCTGCTTGACTTTGCAGCCGACCCGGAATCGTCGCGCGTCACGATCAACAACTGGGTCAGCGACCGGACGGAAGGCCGGATCAAAGACCTGATTCCCAAAGGCGTGCTAGACAAGCTGACGCGACTCGTCCTGACCAACGCCATCTACTTTAATGCCGCCTGGAGTGCGCCTTTCGAAAAGAACCAGACCCAGGACGGCGCGTTCCATCTGCAAAACGGCGACCAGGTGACCGTGCCGATGATGAGACAGACGACGTCCTTCGGCTACGCTGAGGGTCAAGACTACCAGGCCGTCGAGCTGCCCTACGATGGCAGGGAACTGTCCATGGTGATCTTGCTTCCCAAGGCCGGCCAGTTCGAGGCGTTTGAAGGCTCACTGGACACCGGGCAAGTCAATGACATCTTCAAGAACCTGAAGCAGCGCCAGGTCACTTTGAGCATGCCCAGGTTCAAAATCGAAGCCGAGTTTAGCTTGGCCGAAACGCTTGCCACGATGGGCATGCCGGTTGCGTTCTCCTCGCAGGCAGATTTTTCCGGGATGGATGGCACCAGGAACCTGTTTATCAGCGACGTGGTGCACAAGGCCTTTGTCTCTGTGGACGAGTCGGGCACCGAGGCGGCGGCTGCCACGGCGGTGGTCATGAGCCTTACGTCCGTCATGCCAGAGCAGCCCGTCGAGGTCACCGTGGATCGCCCCTTTATCTTTGTAATCCGGGATATCCAGACCGGCGCCATCCTGTTTGTCGGGCGCATGGTGAACCCTGGCTAGGCACGGTAAGGACAGGTCTTGTGCCTGCCCCTGGGGGTGGGCGACCCGCTTCGCGAGAGTCGTCCCTACACCGGAACAATGTCTGCATCTCTGTAGCCAGCCGCCTCACCCTGGCGATGTTGGCGGGCGAGATGGTGGCGTTTTCTCAAACGCAAGCAGACAAGGCAAAACCAACATTGAGCGCCGAGGCCGTCCCTGGCCCGGCGCTCAATGTCGTTCCCGAATGGATTCGACCATCGCCAAGAACCTGGTCGTGGCGTATCGCGGCGAGATTTCGGCGCAAAGCATAATGGACTAAGGGACGACCATCCGTTTCACTCTTCTTTCATGAGCAATCTGCCAATGTCAATACGGGCATTTGTTCCACTCTGCCAAACAGTGATAAAATAGGCGCATGCACTCACACATCCCTCGGGCGCGGCGCAGCCGAGCGAGGCTGACCAACACCTGACGCGCGACCTGTTAGCCGCTTGCCGCCCCCTGAGGTTGGTGGTATTAGATCACGTGATCGTGACCGACACCGCTGTTTTAGTTTTGCCGACAATGGCTTGTTGGATGAATAGGAGGTCAGCATGAGCGTCCTTGCCCTGGAAGGCACCGTCGAAAACGGCCAGATACGGCTGGCCGGCGGCGTGCACTTGCCGGAGAAAACCCGCGTGTTGATTGTCGTGCCGAGCGTGCACGTACTGAAAGAAGCGCACCTGTACAGCCCGCGCCTGGTTCACCCGTCGCAAGCCGCCGATTTCAAGTTGCAGGTGATTGAGCCGGAAGCTCGCCATCCAATGGAATTGGACGGCTAGTCGGGCCAAACCCGCTACGCGGGTTCGACTCATCGAGATGGGCAGACCATGAAACGGCGTGGCGCATTTTATCAATTGGTTTACCATTTTGTCTGGGCGACCAAAAACCGTCTGCCCCTCATCACGCCGACCGTCGAGGATCGCCTTTGGCCGTATATCGGCTACAAATGCAAAGAGTTGGGATATAAACTGCACGCCGTCAATGGTACAGCAGACCATATCCACGTTTTGGTGGAACTTGGGCCGACGGCGATTGTGGCAGATGCGGCGAAAAATCTTAAAGGGGCATCTTCGCACTATATCAACAAGGAAAGCGGTCTGTCTGAAACTTTGTATTGGCAAGATGGCTATGGTGTGGTGACACTGCGGCAGGCTGAGATCCCTCAAGTGGTGCGCTACATTCAGCGGCAAAAAGAACATCACCGCGCTGGAAAATTGAGCGAGATATTGGAGCAAACCGGGATAGATTAGCCATCTGCAAGCCGACGGCTAGTGCATCTAGCCCGCAAGGCGGGCTTTTCAACCGTCGGCGTCGGTTTCCAACCGATGCCGAGCGCCAAACACGAGAAAACTATGAACGACGAGCTCCGCCAACGCATCATCGAACGCCTGCACCGAGGCAGCGGCTGCCACCGCCGTGGTCATGCAGCTTATGTCCATCATGCCAGAGCAACCTGTCGAGGTCACCGTGGATCGCCCGTTTATCTTTGTAATCCGGGATATCCAGACCGGCGCCATCCTATTCGTCGGGCGCATGGTGAACCCCGGCTAGGCACGGTAGGGACAGGTCTTGTGCCTGCCTCTGGGGGTGGGCGACCCGCTTCGCGAGAGTCGTCCCTACACCGGAACAATGCCTGAATCCCTGTAGCCAGCCGCCTCATCCTGGCGATGTCGGTGGGTGAGACGGTGGCGTTTTCTTAAACGTAGGCAGACAAGGCAAAACCAACATTGAGCGCCGAGGCCGATCGCGGTCCGGCGCTCAGCGTTTATCCTGAGCGGATTCGACCATCGCCAAGAACCTGGTAGTGGTGCATCGCAGCGCGATTTCGGCGCAAAGCGTGTTGGGCCAAGGGACGGCCATCCCATGTGGAGTCGGCCTGAAGCGATTGATTTGAGATAAACCTCTACTTAGTGCCATTAGCCACCTGCCCTACCATCATTATCAGACTCTTGGTCAAAATCGTCCCCCTTTCCGTGGTGCACAGATGGCGCGGCAGACCAGAAAGAGTGATTGAGCATCTGCGGATCAAAATGCATAGTGATATAATGGAACAGCAGTGCGGGGAACTGACATGTGATTTCATACCTTCGTACAGGAGCCTTATGGCACACACAGATGACTTCGACATACTGATCACAGAAGCACGAGTTGATTTCGTCATCGTTACTCCCTTAGAGGAAGAACGAGATGCGGTACTCGCCAAGCTGCCGAATCACAGGAAGCTTCCACCCACTGAGGATGATATCCGGATCTACTACTCCTCAGAGTTGTCTGCGACTTTCCCCGATGGATCGGCAACCACCTACAATGTTGTAGTGGTGATCTGTGGCAAGGGCAGAGTAACCGCCACGGCTGCGGTAAGCGATGCCATTCGCCGATGGCATCCGAAGTACATTATCTTAGCAGGTATAGCAGGAGGAATTGCGGCAAGTGGCGTCAAACTTGGCGATGTTCTTGTTTCTGACCAAATCGTAGACTACGAATTACAGAAGTTGACTCCTGAGGGACCTCAGATACGTCCGCAAGTGCACCCTGCAAATCCAAGACTAATCGAAGCAGCTCGCAATCTTGGTGATGGGTGGCTAGGGTTTGTAGCAGTAAGGCGACCGGATGATCAAGTACCAATGCGCCATATTGGGCCTACTGCTTCCGGTGACAAAACCGTGGCATCTGGAGATAGTCTGAAGCAACTTTGTTCCGTATGGCCCAAGCTAATAGGTGTAGAGATGGAGGCTGGCGGCGGGGCGGTTGCTGCATTGCAAGCGCCAGACCCGCCAGGATTCTTCATGGTTCGTGGCGTGTCGGATTTTGCCGACGAAGAGAAGGGAACACCTGAAGTTGAAGCATGGCGTTCGTATGCGTGTGATGTTGCAGCATCCTATGCGATTGCATTGTTACAGAGTGGGCCGATTCCCTCTGTGTCCACTGCACATCATGGGGCGATTGCCCCAGATTTGCACAGGATTGAATCTCAACTAGATGAACTATCCAAGAAGATCAGTAAAGCAAAGGAACCAGCAACACAACCTGAACCCTTTAACCCAACCCAAGTATCCGAAGATACTGGGTTTCAACCTGTGCTCGTTGCGAAGAACCTGGTTCCGTACTTGCGCACAATTGAAAGACAAGAGGAGGTTCTATCACAATACAAGAGTGCTACAGAGAGACATGTAAAGCAAGAATTAGACAAAGCCGTGGAGCTTATCCAAAATTACCAGCTGATACAAGCCCAGGACTCACTTGAAGCCCTTCGAGATGAGCTCCCAAGCCTCCCCCAGCCAGATCAGATTGATGCTAATCTTAGAGAGGGCCTGTATCGGCTGCTTGGAATATGTTATATGCGTTTGGGGGGCCTAGAGGCTGCAAAAGCTAATTTCGAAGTCGCTGAATCAATTGGAGGAAAGACTGAAAAACTCGATAGGGCTCTATTAGAGTATTATACAAGCAAGGACGACTATGATACAGCTTCTAAGATGGCCCATGAAATGCTAGTCGCAGACCCCACATTGATAGAAGCAAAAAATGTCCTTGCCGTCATTCAGCTAAGAGCAGAGAATTTCGACGCAGTAATAGAATCCTACGAAGGAGTCCCACAAGCTAACGATGATCCGAGCTCTCAAAGTATTCTGGCATTTGCTCATATTAGGCTCGGGAACCTTGCACTAGCCCTTGGAAAGGCCCAAAGATTTGTAGAGTTGGCGCCGTGGTTGCCTCAGGCTTACGAGACTTTGGGCAATGTTCATCATGCTATTGCCTATACTCCAGTGAGCCGACAGATAGAGTTGCGTGCAGAATGGTTTCGAGAAATCGTAGACAAGGATAATCTTCACAAGGCAATTGAGAACTATCAGAGGGCACTTGAGCTGTATGCGAGTTCTGGACAATACCATTTAACAGAAGCGGTGCGCACCAATCTGGCAAACACCTTGTCTAGTGATAGGCGTTTAGACGAGGCCCTGAGGCTAATTGAAGAGAATCTCAAAAGTGCACCAACTCCCTATGTGGAGAATGTCGTTCTGAAAGCTCAGCTTGAGGATGAAGCAGGAAAGTCCGATCAAGCTATTGAAACTTGTTTGCACGCCCTTGAACTCTTCCCCAACGATTGTAGACTAATGATAACTGTTGGGGGACTATATCTGAATAAACAAGAACCAGAAGAGGCACGGAAGTGGCTCGACAGAGCTAAAGCCAGTTGCGCTAACTCGAAGGAACTAGCCTTCATTGAAACAATACGCTCAAAGACCTATCTATTTCAAAATGATCGGGATAATGCTTGGGCATGTCTGCAAGATGTTCTCTCAATAGAGAAAGATAGTGCCACTTCCCTGTTAGCGGTCGGAGACTATTTTTACCATTTCAAGAACTTCTCTGAAGCAGAACGCTGCTACCAACAAGCTTTGTCTAAGGATCCTGAAAATCTTGGGTTGTTGGATAAGATCATTGGGTTTTATCAAAGTCTTCGAGAGCCTGAAAAAATCCTGTCGTATGCCGAGAAGTTTGCCCAACTTGTGAATACACCTTTAGCTTTTGGCAGATATGTGGAGCTTCTCATTGAAGCCAACAAACCCAAAGAGGCTTTAACTGTTCTGAGCCCAATGATACAAAGGGAGCCAAGCTATCCGACTATAAAACTCCAAGAAGCTGCGTGCAGACAGCAACTTGGGCAATTCTCCATTGCTAGCCAGCTGTATGAACAGTATCTCCAAAATGAACCTGACAGTTTTGTAGCCGCCTTTAACTTGGGCGTCTGCTATCAGTGCCAAGGGCAGCGTGAAAAAGCAATACAGGCTTTCATCACGGCAGAGAAGTTGCGACCCAATGAAGTGCAAGTGCAAGCTGCTCTAGCCCTGATGTATCAAATTGAAGAGAAAAGACAAAATGCTTATCACCATGCACATAAGGCTCTGGAACTTGCCCCTGACAATCCAGACATATATCTGTTTTTCTTCCAAGTAGCTTATTTCTGTGGATATGAAGAAGAAGCTGTCAAGGTTCTTACCGAGGTGCCCAGGCGCTTCCCTGAATACAAGCACCTGAAAGTAATGAGTCTGGAGGAGGCACAGGAAATAGTTGCGTCATCTCGGGAATACTACAACCGAGTAAGGCAGTTCTACCAGAGCGGCAATTTGCCTCTAGCATTGGTAGCCAAATGGCTTGCTAAGCCTTTAGCTCTCATTTGGCGCGTATTTAGCCAAGATAAAGACGTACAAATATTGTGCGCATTAGGCAATCCCGAAGAGCAGCGAATCAGCCACGGATTGGCAATCCAGGCAAACCAGGTTGTCGTGGATTACTCAGCATTATTGACCTTGCACCATCTTGGGCTCGTGGACTTGCCGATAAAGCTTTTTGGAAAAGCCTATCTGGCTCAGGGTGTATTTGATCAACTCCAGCGGGATATCTCATTTCTGGTGCAATCTATACCACTCAATCGAATCGAGCGTTTGGAATCCATACTGAATACCATCTACCAGAATCCCAAGTTTCAGCGACAGACAGAATGGCTCGAAAGCTCGTTGATTCTGGATGCTCAACAAGCAGAAGGCATAAGGCCATTCTATGAACAAGATATCATCCTGGCCAAGCAATATGGGGCTTTGTACCTTCTTGACAACTCTCTCGTCTTTTCAAGGGTTGAACAAGTTCTGCCTGATCAAGTCACAACGACAAAAAGATTAGCGGATCACTTGCTGGGAAGTGGAAAACTGAAACGGACTGATCACGAAAAAGCTTGTACCTACTTGGCGAAAGCTCATCAACTTGATGATAGTGGCATGGAAAACATCGCTCGATTCAAGACAGTTGTTGCAAGTCACCAGACCTTAGAGACCCTACTCGAAACAGATTTGCTCGACCTTCTTGTGACCGAATTTGATGTTATCTATATTAGTCTTCCAACCCTCTCTTTGTTAAAGCAAGGAGTTGGAGAAATCAAATTCCATCAGGAGTTGCTAGAAACGGCCAAAGAGATTGAGGCGACCATCAAAAACAATGATAGATATTGTGTTCAATCTAGGTGCCACGCCGGAGGCTTTGGCCCAGTATCACGATGATGAAGGCATTGACAAGGGCTTTATGGAAACCTTTAGCTTGGCAAGGGAACTGCAACTACCAATTTGGACTGACGACCTTGCGTCTCGGAAGTTCGCTTCAAACGAGGGAGAAAAGATTGGAACGTTTGACACCAGAATTGCACTGGATGTTGCTGCTAACAGACAACACCTCACGAGAGATCAAGTAGGCAACTCAATTCTATCTTTGGTGAAATGGGGTTACTACTTCCTCCCAATCAATTCCTCAATCATCTACTGGTCTGCCGAGCAACACAACTTCCACCTGAATAGTGACTCTGACTTACTTTTGTTATCGCTCGACGAATCCATCGCCAAAGCCTACAAAGGACTGCCCGATTTAAGTAAACAGTCCTTGACAGGTGAAACCGGTTCCGAACAATTGACTGATAAAGTCAATCTGTATCTATGCAACCTGCGAGTCTATGCAGATTTCCTACTTCTCTTATGGTACAACATACCTTCCGACAACAGAATAGTTCGTTCCAGATGGGCCCGGCATGTTTTTGAAAGAGTCTCTAGGCTGGCGATGCATGTGCTCACGATGTTTCACCTGGCAGTGGTGTGCATCCTGAAAATGCTGCAAAGCCTTGATAATGAAAGACTGGATCACTTCTTAGTTTTGTGTAGCAATCGATTGCTACCAGATGAATTCGCAGATACAGCGATTCTCCTCATACTTGGCCATCTATATAACGAAGGAAATTATGGTGACCATGATTTGCAGTTGATATCAAAGTTACTAGACAATCTTCGGTTGGCCCAGTACTTCAGAGTCGTGTCTGAATTTAGGAAACGAGTCAAAGATAAAGAAGGATTCTTCAGTACTTTGCGCGCCATCAGCAAGTCCTCGGTCACAGGCACAAAACCTGCTCCGTAGACATTGCATTTTCACAATAGACAGCAAGATACAGCGTGCCGACCAAATCAGGGAAACGCGAGGGGAATCAGTCAAGCGACTCGCAAATACTCCTCAGAGGTCAAAACAGTCAGAGAGGATTTGCCTCTAGCAACACGTCGGTATCTATTGTGACCACGACTGACCTCGCAGGCGGTGCATGACCTCGTCGACCGATTTGGTTGAGGCAACCATTTCGGCTTGAATCTTCTTAACCAGCGGCTGTCCGCGCCGCATCGCCGTGGCTGATCCGATGGGTCGAACCAGTTGTACGCCTGCCAGCTTGGCCAGATCATCGCTGAGGCGGCGCTGATCGGCTGGCGAAAGCTGGTGCACAGCTCGCAGCACCTGATCCACGTATTCATCCACGAGCGGATCGCGCGAAGCCATGATCAGCGTCACATATATCACAGTCTGCCAATCTTGTAAAATCCTTTTCGTCGGAGCCTGGCAGCCGATTGTTGGCCTACGAATGGGCGGCCTGGCCGATTCCGATATATAATTCACGCAAATGTCCAGTCCAAGAAAGCATCACATGGTCAGTTTGTACTCCCAGATACACCCCCGATGTGCCTTTGGGTGGATCACATTGCCCTACTATTGTGCGATAATAGAGGCACAATCAGTTGATCACCATTCAACCCGGGCAGCACAGGCACGCTCTGCCCTGGCCGCAAGAGGGACAAGATATGAAAAGCAACGACGAAACTGCCGAAACCGGCGCTGAATTCACCCAGCCACCCTTTCTCTACGAGATTCGGGTCAAGGGTCGCCTGTCCAGCGAGCAGTGGACGTCCTGGTTCGACGATTTGACTGTCTCGACGGACAAGGGCGAGTCCACGCTGCGAGGTCGAGTGCCCGACCACGCCGCTTTGTATGGACTACTCGCCCGGCTGCGCGATCTGGCAGTGCCTCTGATAGCCGTCAAGGTCCTCGATACACAAGCCCAACTCCGATTGTCCCAGCAGAGCCGGCGCTATGACCTGATGATCAACCTGCTCCTGGTAGTGATTTACCTTGCGCTGCTGGGCGGCCTGGCTTCGATCACGGTCTTTGTCGCACCCATCATCAACACGGCGCTGGCCTTGGCGTTGCTGTTTGCCCTGCTGGCCGGATTGGCGCACGCCTTTTGGCTCTGGAGTGGGCAAGTGGCCTGGCGCTGGGTCACTTTCGTGGCCTGGCCTGCCGCCGCCATAGCGTTGCTAGTGTTCCTGCCCGTGTCAGGCATGTTACCGCCAGCGGTGGGTATTGGGATCATGCTCATCGTCGGCGCGGGCGGCTTGATGTACCTCCTCTACTACCTGCGGCGGCGCGCCGAAAACATCCAAGCCAGCCTTACCCAGGGAGAACCCCCCGGCAGTCCTGCGGAATCCGTTGACGCAGATCGCGCGGCTGAGGCGACCAAACGCGACGATACTCCAGTGGGCTAAGGCGAAAGGTTTCGGTTGGCTGGCGCGATGACCGTAGACACCTTGCTCTCAACCAAGCTGCATATTCCAGAGGCCAGAGCGAATCTGATAACACGTTCGCGCCTGGTCGCCCGACTTACGGAAGGCTTGCGCCTCGGACGCCGCCTTACGCTGGTCTCTGCACCGCCAGGCTTTGGCAAGACGACCCTTATCAGAGAGTGGATCGGCGTCACACCCCTTAAGGGTGTCCTGTCCCCAGGACGCCCTTCAGGGGCGGGGACAGAGCGGCGCGTCGCCTGGCTGTCCATAGACGAAGGCGACAACGATGCCGCGCGCTTTCTACGCTACGTGATCGCGGCTCTCGCCCAAGCGGATGATCGCATTGGGCAGGCGCTGCTCGGATCATCCCCGTCCGCAACGCCTCAGGAATTGCTGACCGCCACGGTCACCCGCCTCATCAACGACCTGGCCGGGACCGGCACGGACCTATTGCTCGTCCTTGACGACTATCACTTGATCAACGAGTTCGCCGTGCATGACCTGGTCGCCTTTCTCCTGGCGAACCAACCGCCCGGCTTCCACGTCGTCATCGGTACACGCGAAGACCCCCCCCTGCCACTCGCCCGCATGCGCGCGCGTGACCAGGTCACCGAGATCCGCGAGCGCGATCTCCGCTTCACTCCAGAAGAAGCGGCTGCCTTTCTCAACCAAACGATGAGCCTGGGCTTATCCGCCGGATCCATCACCTCGCTCACATCGCGCACTGAAGGGTGGATCACGGGCCTCCAGCTTGCCGGGCTGGCACTCCGCCAACTTGCCGGCACTGCCGACGAATTCGTGGCCGCTTTTGCCGGCGACGACCGCTACATCGTGGATTATCTGATGGCCGAGGTGCTGAACCGCGAGCCGGAACCGATCCGCAGCTTTTTACGGCAGACCTCCATCCTCGATCGCCTATCCGCCCCCTTGTGCGCTGCCCTGACGGGCCGGGACGATGCACAGGCGATGTTGGAGCATCTTGAAGGCGCGAATCTCTTTCTCGTTCCCCTCGACAACCGTCGCGAGTGGTATCGCTACCACGTCCTCTTCGCCGAAGCGCTGCGCCTGACCCTCGCCGCGCGGGAACGCATCGAGCTTCATCGCCGGGCCGCCGAGTGGTACGAGCACAACGGGATGATGGCCGAAGCCGTGCCACACTCGCTCTCGGCTCAAGATTGGGAACGCACAGCGCGTCTGATCGAGCAGACCGCACGGAAAGCCCTGACACGCGGCGAGACCGGCACACTGTCGCGATGGCTGCAAGCGCTGCCCGAGGCCGTGACTCGTTCGCGACCACACCTCTGCCTGGCTTATGCCTGGGTCGCGCTCACTGGCGGCCGGCTCGATAGGGTTGAGCAATGGGTTCAGGCAGCCATCCAGGCAGCCTCGCCGGATGATGTAGAAGTCCAAGGTGAAGTGACCGCTATCCACGCTCTCATCGCCGTGTTGAAAGGTGATGCGCCCAGCGCGATCCAGCTTGCACGTCAGGCGCTCGATAGCTTGCCAGCGGATGATTTGTTCTTGCGGGGGTTGGTGGCCATGAACCTGGGCCTGGCTTATGACGCACAAGGAGACATGGCTCCGGCCAGCCAGGCCTACAGCCTGGCTCAGGCTATTGGGCAGGCCTCCGGCAATGACCTGGTAAGCCTGATGTCGGCTAGCCAATTGGCCGACATCAAGGTACTGCAAGGCAAGCTCCACGAGGCTGCCGCCATGTACCGGCAAATCATACAGTCTGCCGAGTCCGGCCAGCAGTTGTCAATCGCCAGCATGGCTTACGTCAGCATGGGCCGCTTGCTGTACGAATGGGATGACCTGGACGCCGCGACTCGCCACCTGACCACCGCCATCGAGCTGGGCCAACAGTGGAAAAGCGCTGATATGCCCGCGACCTGCCTGGTCCATTGGGCACATATCAAACAAACACAAGGCGATGCGGATGGCGCACGGGATTTGCTTCTGCAGGCAGAGCAAGCTCTGCAAGGGCACATCATATCTCCACCGACCGTCGGTACAGTGAGAGCCTATCAAGCGCGGTTGTGGATCAGGCGGGGGAACCTGGAGGCGGCCAAGCGCTGGGCGCGGGAATATCAAGCACGCCCGAGCGATATGCCTGGCTACCCCGGCTACTTGCGCCAGGTCGAAGGTGCGACCTGGGCCCGTGTGCTGAACGCTCAAGGCAAGCCAGAGGCTGCTATCCAATTGCTCGATTCGTTGCTGCAAGTGGCCGAAGCAGCCGGGCAAATGGGCAGCGTCATCGAGCTTTTGGCGCTCAAAGCATTGGCGCTTCGGGCGCAAGGCCAATCGGCCCAAGCGATGACGACGCTTGAGCGTGCCTTGACGCTGGCCGAGCCGGAAGGCTACCTCCGCATCTTTGTGGACGAAGGCAAGCCAATGGAATTGCTGATTGCCGATTTTAGATTGAGGACTGAGAGACAAACCCGCAGTGCATCTGATTCTGCATCAGGTCGGCTCCTCGTCTATGTGGACAAGCTGCTGGCGGCCTTTCCAGGCGCTGCCCTGCCCGCTCAATCATCAACACTTGCACCTGCGCTGCGCGCAAGCGCAAGTGCAGGTGTCAGCAATCTAAAATCTGACTTGGTGGAGCCGTTGAGCGAACGCGAGCTTGAGGTGCTGCGCTTGATCGCGGATGGGTTCTCCAACGCCGAAATCGCCGGCAAACTCGTCATCGCCCAGGGCACCGTCAAGCGGCACATCAACAACATCTATGGCAAACTCGGCGTGCAGAGCCGCACGCAAGCGGTTGCCAAAGCCAGAGAGATTAGACTTTTGTAGAGACGCCGACCTCAGATGATTTGCAGAAATGTCTCTGTGACGAGTTGCGCCCCAGCGCTGTTCAAGTGAATGCCATCGAGCGTCAGATGCAGCCCACGCTCAGCGGCCTTGCGGTCAATTTGCTTGTCACTCCGCAGCGTGAGCGCATCCAGCGCAACGCGAATCACGCTGCTGGGGAGATAGTTTGAGATACGCTTTCCCGCCAGTCTTTCGATCATGACGGCTCGCACGTCCAGGTACTCGGTTCGCGCACCACGTGACGTTAATTCTTGAATCACCGTCGAGAGCGCCTCTAGCTCGCGGTTGCACGGGCTGGCGACATCTTCTCCCTTCAAGGCCGTCGAGACAGCCACCACTCGGCGCGCATGGCAGTGCAAGAGATTGAGCGTCGCCTGGTAATACGCCCGAAACTCGGCCAGGTTTCGAGCGCGAGGCTGCCGCTTCAAAAGGCTGACGGCCTGGAACGTCCACGGGCTGCCTCTGGCGACGTCGTTCACGCCGACCCATAGAAAAGCGATGTCGAATGGCTCGCCCAAGTGCAACCGGGCCAACCGGCGATATAGGCTGACGACGGTATCGTTCCCTCTGCCCAGGTTGACGAGCGTTTGACCCGCCAGTCGCTCGCGTAGAATGGCAAAGTAAGAACTCCCCGGTCTCCCCGCAGTGAGGCTATCCCCGGCGAACGCAATCCTCATGCTTTGTTTGGTGCGGCAAATGGATTAGGGCTGGCAAGCTCGGCCTGCCAACTCTACTCTCATTTTACACCCAAACAAAGTTGAGGCTAGTTTCTGTCCGAAAACCTCGTAGCCGACGCATCCCCACGCGGTAGCGGTCGGCGGTTGGCATTGGGATGCCAACCTACAGGTTTTCAGACACGAACGAGGCAAATCAGTTACGGAATTTTAGAATCGCTTGGCCAGTATCCAGTCCACCACAAGCTGGGGCAAGGATTCAAGAAAAGCCGCCGCTCCGGCCATGTGGCCGATAGAGTATCTCCGCTTAGGTTCTTGAGCACACAGCGCTTTGAAGACGACTTCAGCCACTCGTTCCGGCTCGGCCCGTTTTGCGTCAAACTCTGCCATGTCCTCTTGCCACTGGCGCAGGGCCGGCTCGTAAAGCGCAGAACGCTCCGGCGGCCATGTCTTGAACGATGCCTCAAGTTCGGCCTTGTTTCTTGGGACTGCGGCTGTTTTGGTGCCGCCGCAGCGGATCATGATGTTCGGTATCTTCCACGGCTTGAGCTCGATCTCGAGTGTCCGGGCAATGCAGCTGACAGAAAAATCGCAGGCATGGATGCTGGTCACGTAGGGCGTGGGCAGTGTCGCCGGAGTGACAATCCACACGACCCTTCCCTTGGCCCGGCGGATCATCGGCAGGCAGGCCTGCACCATCGCCACCGATCCGAGCACGCGGGCTTGCAGCTCAGTGCGGAAACCGTCTAGATCCATCAGCTCGATGGGTGCCACAGAGCCGCCCCCCGCGTTATTGATGAGCGCGTACAAGCCCTCTTTGCCCCTACGTTTCAGTTCTTCGGTGACGGTCTCCATCACATGGGGGATGTGTTCCAGCCTGGTGAGGTCGAGGGGGCAGATGGGAATGAGAGTCGGCGTTGGGTACAACGGCGTTGGGCACAACGCCGTTGTACCCAACGCCGTTGTACTCAACGCCTCGTTCAGGCCGCGCAGGCTTTCGGCGTCGGCTTGCTTGCGCACGGTGGCAAACACAGTGAACCCGCGTTGTGCCAGGTGAATGGCCGTCGCTCGGCCAATGCCCGATGAACATCCGGTGATCAATACACCTTCTCGGTTAGGGAAATAACCCTTTGAATCGCGAGCGACCATAGCGGCTTCTCCTCAAAAAGAATTCGCCTGTAGTCTATCTCAAATGAGAGGCACTGTCATGTGCCGAAGGATACATTAGGGGGCACATTCAAGGGCTGCACGATCGGGTCTGAATGTGCCCCCTGAATGCTCACTTGGGTGGACGACACTGCGCCCCTTTGTCGAGTATCCTGGCTGACGTAAACGATCACACAGTCAATGAGGTGAATGATGTTACAACAAGCCTGGTACTCGATGGGACGCATTGCCGTCGCTTCGTATGCGCAATTTGCGCACCGGATGAACATCTCGCGGCACGCGCCGCTCCCGAAAGGCCCCAAGATCATCGCCGCGAATCATCCGACGACAACCGACCCGATTCTGATCACGCAGGTGACGTCTGAGCCGATACACATTCTCATCACCGAGATGTGCTTCAAGGTGCCGGTCGTAGGCAAGTCACTGCGGATGGCGGGGCACATCCCCGTGGTCGCGGGCAACGGACGCGCGGCGTTCGATGAAGCGATCCAGTTGCTCCGGGACGGCAAGACGATAGGGATTTTCCCTGAGGGGGCGCTCAGCCCGCTTGATGGCGGTGCATACCATCCGCACACGGGCATCGCGCGCATGGCGCTGATGGCCGGGGTGCCGGTGATTCCAGTCGGTATTCACGTGGAACGCGACGGCATCAAGTTTATCGAAACGACGGTGGACGACAAGACCGAGACCGCCCGCTGGTATCTCCGTGGGCCTTATGCGATGACGGTGGGCGAACCGATGTGGTTTGAAGGCCATGTCGAGGATCGGCAGTACGTGCGCTCGGTTTCAGAGCGCATCATGCAGCGCATCGTTCGCCTGGCCCATGAAAGCAAACATCGGATGCGCGCGCCCCAGACGTTCGACCCACGCGCGACACAACCTGTGCAGTTAGCGAGCGCGCACTAGGAGAAACACAAATTCGAACGAAAACAAGTGAGGTGCAAGATGCAAAATTCTCAACCGAAAGCCCACAAGGTCTATTTTGAAGTGACCAATCACTGCAACTTTCGCTGCGATTCTGCCCGATGACAGAATCAAAGCGCAAGCGGCAGCACATGGACTGGGCGCTGTTCACCAAAGGCATTCAGGACATCGTCCGCGACCAGGTCGCCGGCACTGTCGGGTTTCACATCCTGGGCGAGCCGTTGCTTTACTCGAGGCTTTTCGAAGCGATCAGTTACGCCAGGAGCAACGGCCTGCGGACTGAAATCAACACGAACGGCTCGTTGTTGACCGAGGAGCGCGTCAAGGGGTTGGTCGAGGCGGGATTGAATACGCTGTGCATCTCGGTGCAGGTGTTTGACGCGAAGGAACACGCATCGAGAGGCTCCAGCCTGCCGTTCGACGTGTACTATCAGCGCGTGATGGATGCCGTGCGGCTCATCCGCGAATCAAACTGCGGCATGGATGTAGTACTGTGCGCGATGGACACTTTTACCAGAAGGTACTTTGACATTGACAAGCTCATGCGCGTCAGCGGCAAGCGGGGCGAGTTCGAAAAGAACTTGGCCGGATTCATCCTCGATATCTATTCGAGATCAGGCAAGACGATAAGCCGCGCACAGGTAGAAGCCGCGCTACACCGGCTGAATCTGAATTATCCGCAGTTCCTGCAATTGGACGAGCACATCAAGGTCTATGCCCAGCCGCTGGCCGACTGGGGCAATGCATTCACTGCCCGCAAGGTTTACCCAGCCAAAATCGGCGCGTGCGGCTACGCGCTGACGAATGTCGGTGTGTTGAGCAACGGCCAGGTGACTATTTGCTGTGCGGATTACGACGGACATACCGCGCTGGGCAACTTGCGTAACGCACCATTAGCCGAGTTGCTCTCGTCCGAAAAAGCCGAGGCGATTCGCCAAGGGTTCCGACAGAACAAGGTCGTTCATCCGTATTGCCAGCGGTGTATCGGCAGTCCCAACCCACTCAAAGCTTGGTTCAAGGGGCTGATGAGCATCTATTTGTTCAAGTGGCGTGACTTTCAACCGGCACGGGTCAAACAGGTGCCGCTGTTCCAGGCGTAAAGGCTGCAATGAGATGAAGCGGCAACGGTAGATGTTGGCAATTTCGGGCTTTTGCACCCTTCAATGTACCTTTTGGCACATGACACTACACCCCCTTGCCTGGTATCCTGTTTGCATAGAAACCCAGAATACATTGGAAGAGACAGCTTGCGGAGGTCACTGTGTTTGGACTAGGCCCCAAGCCAAACGGGACACTCAAACATCATTCGGATCAGGGCAACGGACACCTGATTGATCTGCGTCAGGTCGTCAAAACATATGAAAGCGCAGCGGGCAAGTTCACCACGCTCAAAGGCATTGACCTACAAGTCAAGGCTGGCGAGTTTGTGACGATTGTCGGCAAGTCAGGCTGCGGAAAATCTACGCTCATCAACATGATCACCGGCATTGACCGGCCCTCGTCGGGCGAGGTAGTGGTCGGCGGCGCGGCAGTGCACACGCTCAGCGAAGGGCAGATGGCTGTTTGGCGCGGTCGCACCCTCGGCGTCGTGTTCCAGTTCTTTCAACTGCTGCCCACACTGACGGCCATCGAGAATATCATGCTCCCGATGGATTTTGGCAAGATGTACACACCCGTCGAGCGCTACGAGCGGGCGATGTATCTCTTGGCGCAGGTGGACATGGCCGAGCATACTCACAAGCTGCCGCTGGCGCTTTCTGGCGGACAGCAGCAAAGCATCGCCATCGCTCGCGCGCTGGCAAACGACCCGCCGCTCCTGGCTGCCGACGAGCCGACCGGCAACCTGGATTCCAGGACTGCAGAGTCGGTCTTTCGGCTCTTTGAAAACCTGGTGGATAGCGGCAAGACGATCCTGATGGTCACGCACGATGGCGACCTGGCCAGGCGCGCCAGGCGCACCGTCGTCATGGCCGATGGCGAGATTGTGGATGAGAGGATGAATCGTTGATACCCCCACCCTACCCCTCCCTATCGCTGGCGCGACAGGGGGAGGGAACTGCTCCCTTCCTCTGTCCCGAAGGGACGGGGATGGGGGTAGCGGAGGCACTCGTGAATGAGACTATCGTCGAACTGCAGCAGGTTGTGAAGAAATATCAGGGCAAAGCCAGCGCGGTGACAGCTCTCAAGGGCATTGACCTGCAAATCGGCGCGGGCGAGTTTGTGGCCGTGCTCGGCAAATCCGGCGCAGGCAAGTCCACGCTCGTCAATATGATCGCGGGCATTGATCGGCCCACGTCTGGCGAGATAAAAGTGGCAGGCACGGCGGTGCATGCGCTTGGCGAAGATGACCGGGCCGCGTGGCGAGGCCGCAAGGTGGGCGTCGTCTTGCAGTTCTTTCAGTTGCTGCCCACCTTGACCGTGTTGCAAAACGTCATGCTGCCGATGGATTTTGCGCACCGTTATTCGCTCCGCGAGCAAAAAGAACGGGCGATGCACCTGCTCGAACAAGTAGACATTGCGGAGCACGCGCGCAAGCTGCCCTCGGCCATGTCCGGCGGGCAGCAGCAGCGCATCGCCATCGCCCGCGCGCTGGCGAACGATCCGCCGGTCTTGTTGGCCGACGAGCCGACCGGCAGTCTGGACTCGACGACGGCGAATCAAGTCATGGATGTCTTTGAAGAATTGGTGTCCCAGGGCAAGACGCTTCTCATGGTGACTCACGACAAGGACATGGTCAAGCGGGCCGGGCGCACTATTTTGCTGGCCGATGGAGAAATCGTGGCGCGTTGAGCGTGGAACGATATGCGGCAGGGGGTGATGGATGCTGAGCGTACGCTGGTACAAGGTGCTGTACGACCTGTGGGGAAACAAAACACGCACGACACTAATCGTGCTTTCGATCACGGTGGGTCTGTTTGCGATTGGCCTGATTGTCAACGCCCGCGTCATCCTGTCGGAAGAGTTGGCCCGGGGGTATGCGGCGATCAACCCGTCCAGCGGCACGATCCGGACGATTGAGACGTTCGAAGAAGACCTTGTCCGCTCGGTGCGCCAAATGAGAGGTGTGGAGGAGGTAGATGCCAGGGCGGATATTGGGATGCGCTTCCAGGTCATAAAGAACGGGACGCAGGAGAACACGGCGTCCGCCCAGAGCGACACCGTTCGCTGGCGCGATATCCAACTGTTCGCCGTGCCTGACTATTCCAACATGCGTGTCAACAAGATACGGCCCCAGAGTGGCGACTGGCCGCCTCCGCCACACGAGCTGCTGCTCGAGCGCTCGGCACTCGAGTTGGTCGGCGCGCAAGTGGGCGACTCGATATTGATCGAGACAGCCGACCGCAAGTTACGCGAGCTGCGCCTCGCCGGCACTGTCCACGATCTGTGTCAAGTACCGTCTCAGTTTGACAACATGCCGCGGGGTTACATTTCGTTCGACACGCTCGAATGGCTGGGAGAGCCGCACGCCTTGAACGAACTGCACATCATTGTCCGGAACCGAACCGACAAGAGAGAGGTGCTGCGCGTCATCAACCAGATCAAGGACAAGCTCGAAAAGAGCGGCTTGACGATCCCGCTGGGCACGGGTGCGGAGCCAGGCAGCGTTCCACTCGACGATATCTTGCAGGCCGTCTTGTTACTGCTGGGCGCGCTGGGCTTCCTCTCGCTCTTTTTGAGCGCGTTCCTCATTATTAACACCATCTCGGCGCTGGTGACACAGCAAATCCGGCAGATTGGAATCATGAAGGCTATTGGCGCCCGCGCTGGCCAGGTCGTGGGCATGTACCTGGCTCTGATTTTCATCTATAGTCTGGTTGCCCTGTTCATCGCTGTGCCGTCCGGCGCAGTAGGAGCGCGCGCGCTCAGCGGGTTTATGGCCGGGCTGTTTAACTTTGACCTGACTAGCTTCCGCGTCGCGCCGCAAGCGATCGGCCTTCAAATCGTCATCGGACTTGCCGTGCCGACCCTGGCGGCGCTCTATCCTGTTCTGGGCGTTATGCGCATCACTGCCGCCGAGGCAATGAGCAACTATGGAACGAGCAAGGATCAATTTGGGGCGGGGAAGCTCGACCGCCTGCTGACGGGCCAGTCGGCGCTGGCGCTGAGAATCCTTTCTCGCCCGCTGATGCTTTCGCTCCGAAACACATTCCGCCGCAAAGGGCGGCTGGCTCTCACCCTCATCACGCTGACGTTGGGAGGCGCCATCTTTATCGGCGTCTTTATCGTCCGCTCCTCGCTGGCTCGCACGTTGAGCGACTTGACGCAGACCTACCAATCCGACGTGTGGCTCAATTTCGCCAACCCTCAGCGCGTCGAGCGAGTGGAACGGCAAGCGTTGGAGGTTTCCGGGGTCGCCCGCGCAACAAGTTGGGCGCGAATGCGGGTGCGCCGTGTCCACGCAGACGGAAGCGAAGGTGAGGGCCTTGTCCTCTATGCGCCGCCGGTCAAGTCAGACCTTATCCGTCCCACCATCCTTGAGGGCCGCTGGCTGCTCCCCGAAGATAATCGCGCCCTGGTCTTGAGCACCGGTGCACTCGAACAAGAGCCTGACGTCAAGGTCGGGGATGAAATCGTCCTCAAGGTTGAAGGGCGTAAAGCCACCTTTCACGTAGTTGGCACTGCCTTGGGGCTTGGCCTTGCTCCCTTTATCTACGCAAGCTATGATGACATCGCCCGCATCACACACGAGACTGGACGGACCAACGTTATCGCAGTCGTCACGGAACAACATGCCCCATCTGCCCAGGCTCAAGCTGCGGCAAAGCTGGAAGCTCGCTTTAGGCAGGCCGGGGCACGCGTCAATTCGGTGCAGCTCGTCTCGGAAGAGAATGCCGGCGCAGAGATGGGCTTTAACGTCGTCATCATCCTTGCGCTCGTGATGGCTGTTTTGCTCGCCATCGTCGGCGGCCTGGGCCTGATGGGCACGCTGAGCATCAACGTGCTCGAACGGACGCGCGAGATCGGCGTGATGCGTGCGATTGGGGCAGCGGATAGCTCTGTGGCGCGAGTGTTTATCGTGGAAGGTGTTGCCATCGGCGTGATCAGTTGGCTGTTGGGGACGCTGCTCGCCATCCCGTTGGGTGGATTGCTCAGCGACGCGGTAGGAGTGGCCTTTCTCAAAGCCCCGCTGAGCCATGTCTTTTCGATGGAGGGTGTCCTGCTCTGGCTTGTCGTAGTGATCGTCCTGAGCGGGCTGGCGAGTTTTTTGCCGGCACGGAGCGCTTCGCGGCTGACCGTGCGGCAGGTGCTGGCGTATGAGTGAATCACAATCGGCCGACGGTGTATGCCAGGGGGTGAATGTTGTGATAGAAACCTGATAGCCGGCTGTTAGCCGGCAGATAGGCAACGCAACCGGGAATGTGGTAGCGTAGTTACATTCGGGAGTATGACCTGGAATATACCGATTGCCACATCACACTTCGTGCAGGCGATGGCGTAGTATGACCAGTTTGGAACGCGCGCAAAGCGGCAGGAAACTGTCAGCCCGATGGTTGGACAAGCCCTAATGCCTGCGGTACAATGTAGGCCATCGGGGGCAGCAATCAGAGCAACATGGGCAATTTGTACCTCCTCGCTTTTCGTAACCTCTGGGTGCGCAAATCGCGCACCGTTTTCACGTTATCCGGCGTGGCGCTGGGCGTGGCGCTTGTGCTGGCCGTCAGCATTACGAACGCCAGCGCCAAGCAATCCTTTGAATCGTTCTTTGCGCAGGCATCCGGCAAAGCCGATCTCACCCTCGCCGACGCGGCCAGCATGACAGTGCAAAAAGGCTTTCGCGCCAGCCTTTTGCGCGAAGTCAAGACCTTTCCCGGCGTCGTCACCGCCGTCGGGATCACGTCCGACTCGGCGCTCCTGACGGGCAAGGACAATGAGATCACCAATCTGACTGTCACCGGCATCGATCCCGCTGACGATGTGCAAGTCCGCGCCTATGAGCTGGCAGAGGGCCGATTCCTGAGAGAGCAAGATCGCTCCTACGACATCGTGATCCCCAAGCCGCTCGCCGACAAGCGCGGGATCGCCCTGGGCGACAAGATTGATCTGACCATTGGCCCCGAGATCAAAACGTTTACCGTCGTCGGGCTGCTGGCCGACAAAGGCGCTGCTCGCACCTACAATGGCACCATCGGTTTTGTCACGCTAGAAGTTTCAAGAGAAGTGTTCGAGCGTGGAACAAAGTTCGACCAGATTGACCTGGTGGCCGATGTGTCTATCGCCAACAAATCCGACCATCTCGCGCAGCTCAAGACTGACCTGCAAAACAAGCTGGGCGACAATTACATCGTGGACTATCCTTCCGCTACCGGCAAGTCCATCTCCGATGCAATCAGCGGCCTCACGACGGCGCTCAGCATGTTTACCGTCATCGCGCTGATCGTGAGCGCGCTACTGACGTACAACACTTTTTCCATGATTGCCCTCGAACGGTCGCGCGAATGGGGCTTGCTTCGCTCGCTGGGCACAGGCCGCAGCCAACTGTTGCGGCTGGTGCTGGTCGAGGCCGTGTTTATGGCCCTGTTTGGCACAGGATTGGGACTGGTCGGCGGTGTGCTGCTGGCGATCCCCCTCATTCGCATGATGGCGGCCATGTTCGGCGGCCTGCCGATTGACCAAATGATTGTGCCTCCGGCCGGCGTTGTCAGCGCCGCCGTGTCTGGCGTGTTGGTCACCCTGTTTGCGTCGTTCGTGCCCGCCTGGGGCGTCACACGCATCACGCCGATGGAGGCGCTGCGCGTGCGCGGCGCGAAACGCGAAGGCTTTCTGATCCGCCACGGGTGGAAACTCGGGCTGGTCTTGCTCGTCGTGTTCATCGCCAATGAAGCCTGGCACTTTTTGCCCGGATCCGGGGAATTCTCGCTCGTCCTCGCTTTTTCTAGCGTGACGCTGCTCGTGCCGATCACCATCAGTCTGCTGGAACGCATCATCCGGTACGGCATGTCGGCCTTGTACGGGATGCCGGGGCGGCTGGGCAGCTTGAATATCCAGCGCAACAAGAGCCGCGCGACGCTCACCGTCAGCGTGATCGTCGTGGGTGCTGCGATGACCATCGGCATGGGCGGGATGCAAGTCAGCTTCAAAGCCGAGCTGGAACGCTGGATTGACTCGGCAGTGGGCGGCGATTTCTGGATCAGCGGAGTGTCGGCCATGCGGCCCGAAGTGGGCCAGCGCATCGCCGCCACCGAGGGCATCGGCGCAATCACGCCGGAGCGCTGGATGTACGTCAACGTCACCGGCGTGACGACCTTCGCGGCATCCAAAGGCCCATCCCAGGCGACGGGCGCCGTTGCAGCCAGCGCGGCGGGCGGAAACGGGTTCAAAGAGAAACGTGAGCTGATCCTGTTTCGCATGATTGATCCGGCCACCCGTGGCGACGTGAGTTCGGTGCGCTTTAGCGAAGACGAGGACAAGGCCGAGGAACTGTGGAGCGATTTTGCCGCTGGCGATGCCGTACTCGTCGCCGGTTATGTGCAACAGGCCTTTGGCCTCAAGCGCGGCGACCTGCTCCGCATCCGCACGGCGCGCGGCGAGCACGATTTCCGCGTGGCCGGCATCGTCACCGACATTATGCAGGGCGGTCGCTCGATCATGGGTTCGTGGAGTGACATGCGCAAGTATTTCGGGCAAGACAACGCCAGCTTTTACATCGCCCGCCTTGCGCCTGGCGCAGACGCCAAGACCGTCGAGCAGAGACTCAAGGACGACATAGCCAAGAGCCGCCACCTGACCATCCAATCCGGCGACGAATGGCGCGCAGAGATGCGCAAGATGTCGTTGCAGTTCTTTGCGCTGTTCGACGCCATTGTGTATGTGGCTGTCATCGTCGGCGCGCTGGGCGTGGTCAACACGATGACGATGAGCGTCCTGGAGCGCACCCACGAGATCGGAATGCTGCGCGGCGTGGGCATGACGCGGACGCAGGTGACGTGGATGATATTAGCTGAGGCAGCCGCAATGGGGGTCATTGCGGCATTGTTCGGCGTGGGCGCGGGTCTGGGATTGTCGTTCATCATGGTCACCGGGATGAAACAAGGCACAGGCTGGAGCGTCAGTTGGGTCTTTCCCACCCAGCCGCTGTACGCCAGCATCATCATCGCCCTCGTCGTCTCACAGGTCGCGGCGATTTATCCGACGTGGCGCGCGGTCAGGACGGTGATCGTGGAGACGATCAAGGCCGAGTAACGACGAAGGATGAATGGGGAAAGACAAGGGGAAAACGCAAAACACTATCCAAGGAGGTCACAATGAATAACCTGAAATCCCTGCTGGGACCAATGCGCGTTCCGTTTCTTATCTTGACTCCCGCGTGCGTCTTGTTGGGACTGGGAACCGCGATCTGGACAACCGGGCGCGTCAATTCCGTCCATGTTGTTCTGGTTCTCATCGGGGCCGTCTCGGCGCACATCAGCGTCAACGCCTTTAACGAGTACTTTGACTTTAGGAGCGGCCTGGACTTGCGGACCACGCGAACTCCCTTTAGCGGCGGGAGCGGCACGCTGCCCGCACAACCCCAGATGGCTCGCCCCGCCTTGCTCACGGCGTCAATCGCTTTTGCCGTCACGGGCTTGGTCGGCCTGTACTTTTTGAACGTCCGGGGCCTGGCCCTTTTGCCACTGGGTCTGCTGGGGCTTTTCCTCATCTTGGCCTACACGATATGGCTGGCGCATAATCCCGTCCTGTGTCTGCTGGCGCCCGGGACTGGCTTTGGGCCGCTGATGGTGATGGGCACGCACGTAGCACTCACCGGCCAGTATTCCTGGACGGCGTTCATCGCGTCGCTGGTGCCGTTCTTCCTGGTGAACGATTTGTTGCTGTTGAATCAATTCCCGGATGTACAAGCCGACCAAAGCATAGGACGAAGACATTTCCCGCTGATCGTCGGCAGGCGTGTCAGCAGTTACATCTACGGAGCATTTCTGCTTCTGGCTTACGTGGCGATCCTGGCCGGCGTCGGCCTGGGGCAACTGCCCCTCGCCAGCCTGATCGGATTGGGGACAGTCGTGATCGCCGCGCCGGCTTTTGTGGGCGCGGTTCGACACGGCGAGGAGATTCAAAAGCTCGTCCCCTACCTGGGCTTGAATGTCATCATCAATATCGCAACACCGGCATTGGTCGGCATCGGGCTGCTCGTGCGATAAACGCTCCAGCAGGTCACGGTAAACCTTCGGAAGGCAGACGTGATAAACAACATTCGGCAACGGCTGTATAGAAACCTGATAGTCAATTGTTAGCCAACGAATAAGTAAGGCAACCACAAATGTGGTATTGTAAACCCCGTGCGCGGAAAAGAGGATCGTAGAGGAAAAAAGCGAATGGGACAATCAGAAAGAATGTCGGACATATCGTTCAAGCTGATGAATTTGACCTTCAACGTCATAGACGTGTTCTATCCACACGTAGACAAGCGCGTCCAGAGCTTTGGCATTCAGCCAGGCATGACGGTCGTGGACTATGGCTGCGGCCCAGGAAGATATACAACGCGCTTTGCAAAGCTCGTCGGGAAAACAGGCAAGGTCTATGCGGTAGACATTCACGAACTGGCGATTGCGACTGTCAACGGCAAGATAGGTCAGTATCAATTGCACAACGTCGTGACGATGCTGGCAAACGGTTACGACAGTGGTGTGCCCGATCACGTTGCCGACGTGGTCTGCGCGATTGACATGTTCTTTGGCATCAAGCAGCCTACCGAGTTTCTGGCAGAGCTCAAGAGAATTGCTAAGCAGGAAGGCCTGTTGATTATTGACGATGGGCATCAATCGCGCCAGGCGACCAGGCAAAAGATTCTCGATTCGGGCCTCTGGAGCATTGTGGAAGAAACCCGAGATCACCTGAGGTGCAAGCCTGCCTAGCAACGAATAGCCGCTTCGCGCGAGGGATGACGAATATGTCCAGCAAAACGTTCAACAACGTCATCGAAGGTATGGGGGGCGCTATCTTGCTTGGCGTCCACCTCGTTCTGGGGCCGATTCTCCGACCCTGGCGCATCAAGTGGGGCGCGACCGATGACGAGATTCGCCGGACGTTGCCCGGCGACGAGCTGGTTCCGCAGCCTCAATGGTCGTACACGCAGGCCATCACGATCCGCGCCTCAGCCACTGAGGTCTGGCCGTGGCTCGTGCAGATCGGCCAGGGGCGCGGCGGGTTCTATAGCTACGAGTGGCTGGAGAATCTGGTCGGCTGCGACACGCCTCCGGCGCAACGCGGACCGCATCATCCCAGAGTTTCAGAACCTCCAAGTCGGAGATAGAATCAAGTTGCATCCCCAAATGCCTGGCATCCCGGTCGCCATCGTCGAGCCGGGCCGCGCGATTGTCCTGCACGGCGACACGCGCATCGGGAGCGTGCCCGTCCCCACGAGCAATGCGTCGGGTGATTATTTTGCCACGACGTGGGGGTTCTATCTCGACGAGCGCGGCGCCGGCACGACGCGGTTGATCGCCCGATTCCGCAGCGATTACAATGACACGTTTGCCAACGCGATGATGTACGGTCCGCCCCTGGTCGAGCCGATCAGTTGCGTGATGCAGCGCAAGATGCTGCTGGGTATTCAGCAAAGGGCGGAGATGGCTTTGCGCTAAGTCAGGGAGGCGTGTAGATGATCCGGTGTCACCCGTTTGGACAATGTACGAACGGACAGGTACATTGATGTCTGTTGGAACGATGACAAACTAACCGTGGCACGTTATACTGAGAGGAAATGAATTCAGAACAAACGATGAACACGAATCACATAGCCATTCAAGTGACAAACCTGCACAGAGCCTTTGGCGAAATCAAGGCCGTGCAGGGTGTCAGTTTCGACGTTCAACCGGGCGAAATCTTTGGCCTGCTCGGCCCCAATGGCGCGGGCAAGACCACGACCATTTCCATGCTCGCTACCCTGCTGCGCCCAGATGAAGGTGACGCTTTTGTGATGGGCCATTCCATCCGGCGCGACCCGATGGCCGTCAAATCCGTGCTGGGTGTGGTGCCACAAGAGATCGCCTTGTACGAAGACCTCTCTGCCCGTGAGAACCTGACCTTTTGGGGCAAGATGTATGGCTTGCGCGGGGCAAGACTGCGCCAGCGGGTCAATGAGGTGTTGGAGCTCATCGGCCTGAGCGACCGCGCCAACGGTCGCGTGGGCACCTTCTCGGGTGGAATGAAGCGCCGCGTCAACATCGGCGTGGCGCTGCTTCACAAACCCCAAGTCATCTACATGGACGAGCCGACGGCTGGCATTGATCCCCAATCGCGGCGCAATATCCTGGACAGTGTGGTGAGCCTGAAGAACCAGGGCATGACCGTGCTCTACACCACCCATTACATGGAAGAAGCCCAGGAACTCTGCAACCACATCGCCATCATGGATCATGGACGAGTCATCGCATGCGGCACACACGAAGAACTGGTGCGACTGGTCGGGGAGCAGACGCGCATTGACCTGACCCTCAACGTGGAAGCAGGCCGCGTGTTGGAGACCTGGCGGGCCGCCGAGGGCGTCTCGCGTGTCTCGACAGAGAACGGCCAGATCACCGTGCTGGTTGAAGATAGCAACGCAGTTTTGCCGCGCCTGTTCGAGGCGGCCACACGTCTCTCCGCCCGCATCACTTCGGTGGACATCCGCGAGCCGAACCTGGAGGCAGTGTTCCTGCACCTGACCGGAAGGGCGTTGCGAGATTAGGGATGATATGAAAATCCTCGATATCGCCTTCAAAGACATGCTCCGTTCCTTCCGCAGCATGTTCGCTTTGGTGTTCATGTTTGGCATCCCGCTGCTGATGACGGGGATGTTCTATGTCATGTTCGGCAACATTGCCAGCAGCGGGTTTAACCTGCCCAAGACCAAAGTGATCATTGCCAATCTCGACGAGGGCGGCCCCAGGTTTCAAGTCAGCGCCAAAAACATCCCCGGCGGCAAGCAAGCCCGCACGATGGGCGAACTGGTCGTCAACGTGCTGCAAAGTAAAGAGATGGCCGACCTGATACAGGTGTCGCTTGCCCCTAGCGCCGAATCGGCCCACGCCGCAGTAGATGGGCAGGCGGCCCAGGTCGCCATCGTCATCCCGGCTGACTTTTCCAAAAAGTTTGCCGATCCCGACAAGCAGGCCGTCATCGAATTCTATCAAGACCCAACGCTGACCATCGGGCCGAGCATCATCCGCTCGATCCTCAACCGGTTCATGGACGGGATGGCAGGCGTCAAAATCGCGATCAACGTCTTTATGGACGAAGCCCCAGAAAGCGACTATTACCTGACTGGGGACATTATCCAGCGATACCTGGACATTTCTCTGGTGCAAACGGAAGACCTGGCTGGCACGCTGCTTGACGAGCAAGCGCCCACCGCCACGCCGCCGAGTTCGCAAACAAGCGGCTCGTCTGCGAGCCACTCGCAGACGAGCCAGAATATGCTGCTTCGCATCGTCGGCCCCATCATGGGCGGGATGATGGTGTTCTATGCTTTCTTCACCGGTACATCCACGGCCCAGAGCATCCTCAAGGAGGAAGAAGAGCGCACCCTGCCGCGCCTGTTCACCACACCGACACCGCAAGCCGTCATCCTGACGGGCAAGTTCCTGTCCGTCTTTTTGACTGTGCTGGTGCAGGTGGTGGTTTTGCTCTTGGCCGGGCGGCTGATCTTTCGCATTCAGTGGGGCGCGCTCATGTCAGTGACGCTGGCGGCGGCGGGCATCATACTCACCGCCTCATCGTTCGGCATCTTTATCAACTCTATGCTCAAGAGCACCAAACAGGGTGGCGCAGTTTTCGGCGGCGTGCTGACCATGACGGGCATGCTCGGCATGATCAGCATTTTTGCCATGAACTCTCCCTCCGCCGCGCGGTTGGGCAACACGGTCTCGCTGTTGGTACCGCAGGGCTGGGCCATACGCGGACTGCTTCAGGCAATGAACGGCGCGCCTGTCGTGGACGTAGGGCTGACCACATTGGTGATGCTAGTCTTGAGCGCCGCCTTTTTCGTCATCGGCGTGTGGCGCTTTAACAAACGATATGCGTAGGGGGGACGTTGTGATACGTATCTTGGACATTACCCAAAAAGATTTGCTTCAACTCATGCGCGACCGCAAGACCTTTATGTTCCTGCTCATCATGCCGGTGGCGTTTACGCTGTTGTTCGGCTATGCTTTTGGCGGATTCGGCGGCCCAGCGGACTCTCGCCTGCCGGTCGGTTACCTGGATCAAGACAACAGCCGCCTCAGCCAAAAGCTGCACGATTTGCTTGCTGCTTCCAAGGTCATTCGCCTGGATGAGAATCAGGCCCGCTCCGTTTCCGAATTGGAGCAACTGGTCGTGCAAGAAAAACTGGCGGCGGCCATCATTGTCCCGGCCGGGTACGGCAAGACTAGCCTGGAGGGCAAACATGCCCGACTTGTTCTGATTGGCGGCGATGCCTCCACTTCCGTCGGGGCGGGCATTCAGGCCGAAGTCCTGGCGGCGGCCAACCGGCTCGACAGCGCGGTGAGCGCGGCGCTCAGCATGGAACAGATCACGCAAGCCGGGCTGCCGTTCAATCACACATTTGATAAGGCTCTGTCTGCCTGGGAAAAGTCGCCCATTGCCATCGCCGAAACAACCAGCACTGTCATTAAACAGCAAGATAACCAGATCACGTCGTTGACACACAACTCGCCCGGCATGATGCTGCAATTTGCCATCGCCGGGCTGCTGACCGCCGCGCAAGTGATCGTCACAGAGCGCAAGACGCGCGCTTTGCAACGTTTGTTGACGACGGCCACGCGCCGGATTCACATCCTGGTGGGGCACTATCTGGCGATTCTCACGCTCATCCTGGGCCAATTCCTTTTGCTCATCCTCTTTGGACAGCTTGCGCTGCGAGTGGATTACGCGCGTGAGGCGGGCGCAACTCTGTTGGTGGCCGCAAGCTCCGCCCTGTGCATCGCCGCGATGGGCCTTTTGATTGGGATTTTGGCCCGGAGCGATGAACAGGCTGTCATCTTTTCGCTTATCCCGATGTTTGTGTTCTCCGGGCTGGGGGGGGCCTGGATGCCGCTGGAGATGACAGGTGCAACCTTTCAGGCTATCGGGCACGTCTCGCCGGTCGCCTGGGCGATGGACGGCTTCAAGAACATTACCACTCGCGGTTTGGGAATGAATTCCGTGCTGCTCCCTGCGTCCGCCTTGATCGGCTATGCTGCGTTGTTCTTTAGTCTCGCGGCATGGCGATTCTGGGTCAGTGAGGAACGCTGAACAGCACGGCGAGCAAGCTGATGTCCGGCCAACCCCTGGTCGAGCCGATCAGTGGCGTGATGCAGCGTAAGATGCTATTGGGTATCAAGCAGCGAGTGGAGATCACGAATTGAAATTGCAGGTGGGTTTCACGACGATACCGTTTCCGCCATCGCGGTACGCCATCGTTGACGCCGGACGCATCGGGGTTCGGCGGCACATCGCGCATGCCCTGATCGAGATAGACGTGACAGTAGCGCGGCGTTTCATCCGCGAGCACAAAGCCAAGACGGGAGAGAGCCTGTCGTTCACGGCGTTCTTGATCACTTGCCTGGCACACGCGATTGACGAGAACAAGTATCTGCACGCCTATCGCAACTGGCGGAATCAATTGGTGCTGTTTGACGAGGTGGATGTTGTCACGATGATCGAAACGGAAGTTGATCATGTCGCGCTCCCGCACGTCATCCGCGCGGCGAACAGGAAAACCTTTCGAGAGCTTCACCAAGAGATTCGGACGATCCAGGTGACGCCTGCCAAGAGCGAGCAAAAATCGAAACTCATCGAAATCGCACCCTATGTGCCCGCGTTCGTGCGCGGATTGTTTTACTGGGCACTGTTCAAGAATCCGCACTGGTTGAAGCAGATTGCGGGCACGGTCATCGTGACTTCGGTGGGGATGTTCGGGAAAGGCGGCGGCTGGGGACTTGGCTTTTTGCCCATGCATACGCTTGGCATCACGGTCGGTGGGATCGCAGAAAAGCCAGGTGTGGTGGAAGGCCGGATCGAAATCCGCGAATATCTGTGCGTGACGGTCAGCATGGATCACGACATCATTGACGGCGCTCCAGCGGCGCGATTCGTTCAACGATTAAAAGAGCTGGTCGAGGGCGGCTATGGACTCGAATAGAGGACTGTTATCGCGCCAAACTCTGTCGAGCGACACGGCCATTCTGATTTACCTGGCGTTGTTCAAGCTCATCCTCCACTGGCTGACCAGCGGTGGCTATGGCTATTTCCGCGATGAGTTCTATTACATCGCCGCGAGCCAGCGGCTCCAGTTCGGCTATCTGGAATTTCCGCCCATGATTGCGCTCATCACTGCGCTCACCCGCTGGTTGCTAGGCGAATCGCTGTTCGCGTTGCACTTTTTCCCGGCCATCGCTGGCGCGCTCGTCGTGCTGCTGACGGGCTTGATGGCGCGCGAACTCGGCGGCGGACGCTTTGCGCAAGTGCTGGCTGCGCTCGCCGTCCTTGTCGCGCCGATCTACCTCGGCATGAATTCGATCCTGACGATGGACTCTTTCGACCAGCTCTGGTGGGTATTGGCGGCCTTTATCGTCCTGCGGCTACTCAAGCGAGATGACCCCAAACTGTGGCTGGTGTTCGGCCTGGTTGTCGGGCTGGGGCTGATGACCAAAATCACGCTGGCGTATTTCGGCGCAGCGCTTGTCATCGGCCTGCTGCTCACGCCCAGCCGCAAGTACCTGGCAAGCCAATGGCTGTGGCTCGGCGGGCTGATTGCGCTGGCGTTCCTGCTGCCGTATATCGGCTGGCAAGTGGCGAACGGCTGGCCCACGCTCGAATTTTGGAAGATGTATGCCAGTGGCAAAACGTATCCAGTCACGCCGGTCGAGTTTGTGTTGCAGCAGATCGTGATCCTCAATCCATTGACCTTGCCGCTGTGGTTGGCGGGATTGGGCTATTATCTCTTGTCGCAAGATGGCAAGACCTATCGCCCGCTGGGGATTGCGTACGGGGTGCTGTTCGTCGCGCTCATGGTCACGCAGGCCAAGAACTATTTCCTGGCCCCGGCGTATCCCATGCTCCTGGCGGCGGGAGCGGTCGTGTTCGAGCGGTTCGCCGCTCGGCCCCGCTGGAACTGGGCGAAACCTTCTTACGCTTCGCTCGTATTAATAAGCGGTGTCTTGATCGCGCCGATGGCCTTGCCTGTGTTGCCGGTCGAGATGTTTGTCCGGTACGCCAGCCCGTTGGGCGGCGACGCGGGCATCAAGTCGGAGCGATTGGAGACAGCCGAACTGCCGCAGTACTTTGCGGATCGGTTTGGATGGGAAAATCTGGCTGCCACCGTTGCAAGGGTTTACCGGGCCTTGCCGCCGGAGGATCAAGCCCAGGCGTGTATTTTTGGCGGCAACTATGGCGAAACCGGGGCGATCAATTTCTTTGGCCGGGCGTATGGCCTGCCGCAAGCCATCAGCGGGCACAATCAGCATTTTCTGTGGGGGCCGGGGAACTGCACGGGCGAGGTGATGATCGTGGTTGGCGTGCCCCGGCAAGATTTGGTGGGCGTGTTCGATTCGGTGACGGTTGGCGAGACGGCCAGGTGCAACTATTGTATGCCGTACGAAAGCAACTTGCCGGTGCTGATTGGTCGCGGCCTGCGCGTGTCCCTCAAGGATTTTTGGCCGCGAGTGCGGAACTATAGTTAGCGCGAAAGCGGACGAGGAAAATAGATGACATTTGCCGCATGGTATGCTATCATCGTGGGTGTGCTCATGTTCGGGCAATGGGCTTTCTTCCTTGCTGCCAAACAAGTGCCCGAATTGAAAACCGAGCCGGTGCGAATCTCGTTTCACCTCGCCGCCGAGTTTCTCACGGCGGCGGCGTTGATCGCAGGTGGAGTGGGCCTGCTTGCTCAAAGCGCGTGGGGGGTACAGATTTACCCAGTCGCAATGGGCATGTTGATTTACACCATCATTGTCAGTCCGGGCTACTTTGCACAACAGCGAGCGTGGCCGTTGGTGGGTATGTTCGGCGTCTTGCTCGTTCTGGCGCTTATCAGCCTTAGCCTGTTTTGCATGTTTGTTTGGTATGGCATTTCGATGATCAGCTAGCCTAGTCGCGGGGCACCCCACCGCTCGCCATCCAGCAGACAAGGAGACCGATATGGCAATTCTGGAAACCAGTCACTTGACCAAACAATATCAAATGGGCAAAGTTACCGTGAACGCGCTCGACGGCGTGGATTTCGTCGTCGAAAAGGGCGAGTTCGTGGCGATCATGGGGCCGAGCGGCTCCGGCAAGTCCACGCTGATGTATATGCTGGGCGGGCTGGACAAGCCCTCCGACGGCGAGGTAACACTAGGGGGAAAAAAACTCTCGGTGCTCTCCGACCACAACACCACAATTGTCCGGCGACGCAACATTGGCTTTGTCTTCCAGTTCTACAACTTGCTGCCTACGCTGAGCGCCGAAGAGAACATCGCGCTGCCGCTTTTGATTGACGGCAAGCACATCAAGGACTATCGAGCCAAGCTCGACCAATTGCTGGAACTGGTGGGGCTGACCGACCGCCGCCATCACAAGCCCGATCAACTGTCCGGCGGGCAACAGCAGCGCGTCGCCATCGCGCGGGCGCTCATCACCGACCCGGCCATCGTCCTGGCCGACGAGCCGACGGGCAACCTGGACAGCAAGTCCGGCGAGGAAATATTAAAGCTGCTGCGCCGCTCGTGCGACCAGTTTCAGCAAACGATTGTGATGGTCACGCACGACGCCAAAGCCGCGAGCTTTGCAGATCGCATCGTTTTCCTAAAAGATGGTAAAATCGTCGGCGCGATGAAAATGGAAGCCGGCCGCGATGGGCAGGAAATCCTCAAGCGACTGGCCCAACTTGAATCGTAGACACTGAAATCGCCTCATCAAGGATGATCCTATGGCACTCGACAAACGTAACCTATACCGCTTTCCCTGGTCCATGAATGACAACCCCATCGCCTGGCTGGAAGTCAGTGACATCTGCAATATCCATTGCGAGGGATGCTATCGGCAGCGCCTGACCGGCCACAAGCCGCTAGAGCAGATCAAAGAAGAGATACTCTTTTTCAAGCAATGGCGCAACCCGGATAATGTTTCCATCGCCGGCGGCGAGCCGCTGATCCATCCTCAGATTACGGATATTGTTGCCTTCATTGCTCAGAACGGCATCAAGCCGATCATTTTGACCAATGCCGTGGCCCTGACGCCGGAGATGTTGCGGGAGTTGAAAAGGGCCGGGCTGGCCGGTTTCACCATTCACATTGACAGCCATCAGAGCCGGCCCCACTGGCAAGGCAAAAGCGAGGCCGAGCTGAACGAGTTGCGCCAGCACTATGCCGACATGGTGGCCGCCGAGAGGGGACTGGACGTGATTTTCAACTCCACCGTTTACCCCTCCACTTTTCGCGAGATCCCCGACGTGGTGCGCTGGGGGCAAGCTAACATTGACCGGGTGCACGGCCTCGTCTTCATCACCTACCGCACCGCCACGACCGATACTCACGTCGCCCACGACGTCGCCGACCGGCAGGTTGATTTCGGCAAGCTCAGCTACGTCGTAGAGAGCTTTGACGACAAGTTCGTCACAAGCCCGGAGGTGTATCAGATCATCAAGGACACCGTGCCGGAATACGAACCGTCCGGGTATCTGGGCGGGAGCATCCTACACACCTCTTACAAATGGCTGGCCGGAGCCATCATTGGCTCGAAGAAAAAAGTGTACGGCTCGGTTGGCAAAAAGACGATGGAGATGGCGCAGGCGGGTCACCATCTGATCAATGGCACGTACCTGGCCTACCTTTCGCAGGCAAATATCGGCGCGCAAGTGTTCCTGCTCTCTCCCTGGGATGCTCCCCTGCGGCAGGCCGCGCGCAATTGGCTGCGGGAGGTCGTTCGGCATCCGGGGCAGCTCTTGGAGAGCCTCCACGTGCAAAGCATTGCCATCATCCAGGCGCCGGATCTCTTGCCGGAGGGCCGGGCAGACATGTGCGACAGTTGTCCCGACATGACGGTGTATGATGGCAAGTTGATCAACTCTTGCCGCATGGACGAGTACCGGCTGTTCGGCGGATTCCTCTCCGTGGTCGAGCAGCCGGCCGAAAGTGAGCACGCCTAGATGCTCACCCGGTTAGGGCCGGCCAACTTTGTCAAGAGCCTCGCGCGCATCCTGTCCGGCAGGCCGCAGGTGCCGCCGTCGCTCAACGACAATGAGTTGCTGGGCATCATCTTGAAACGGCGCAGCGTCCGCAGCTTTGCCGGCCGGAATATCCCGGACGACGTCTTTGCCGCCATCTTGGAAGCGGGCCGGCTGGCTCCGTCCACCGTCAACTTGCAGACGTGGAGTTTTGCCATCTTTACCGACCGTTCGTGGCGGGAGACCTTTGGCGCGGCGCTCCCCTTCCGAGGCAAGCGAGCCGTGATCGTCATGGGGGACACGCATCGGGATAAACGGGTCGCCGACGTCTTTCCTTATAGCCCGCTGGTGGAGTATACGATTGCCGTCATGAATGCCTCGCTGGCTGCGATGAACATGAACGTCGCCGCCGAGGCCCTGGGCGTGTCCTCGGTGATGCTTTCAGAGACCGGGCGCAGCGGTTTCTTGGACGCCGGGTACCTGCGCGAAAAGCTTGGGCTGCCGGACGGCGTTTTCCCGTTGATGACGATTGTCTTTGGCTACGCCAGGGGAGCACACCCGCCCATGCCGCCCAAGCTGCCGCTCGATCAGATTTGTTGGCTGGGCCAATACAAAGAAGCAGACCGCGCCCTCATGGAAGATTGGTGGGCGCAGATGCAGGCCGGGTACAAGGCCAGCCATCCCTTTTCATCCTTTGAAGCGCAGTTGCGGCTCTACATGAACAAAATCGGCCAGGCTGAGGCCGACTTGCACAAGATGGTTTTCTATGGGGAAAGGAATGTGCCACCTGGAGCGTAAGCGCTAGGCAGCCAATCAGCGTTCCTACTTTTGATATAATAGTGTATCCAACAAAAGATGCAGAAAAACGCCACTTTTAACCGATGTAACCGAAAGCAAGCCGTGGTATACTCATTAGACGTTATAGGAGTTTACCATCTCGCCCTTTTTACACGCCATATACAGGGAAACCTTCTTGCGTACCGCCATACCTGGTGGTCATAGTGCGTGTCAAACAAACTCCTATAATGTCTATTCACGACTTATCTCATCCCAAAAACTGCAAGAAACTGAATCTTGGAAAGGTAGAAACATGGCAAAACGAATCGGTCTCCTCACGGGCGGCGGCGACGCGCCCGGCCAGAATGTCTGTTTGAAAGCGCTGGTTTATAACGCGATTGATCGGGGCTACCAGGTCGTCGGCATCCGCAAAGGGTGGGAAGGCCTGATGTATTATCAGCCCGAAAACTCGACCACGCACGCCGACAATGTCATGATCCTGACCAAGGCCAGGGTGCGCGACATTGACCGGTGGGGCGGATCGTTTTTACATTCCAGCCGCCTGCATCCCGGCCAGGTTCCCCCCGAGGCCATGCCCGCGTTTTTGCAATCGCGCAAAAAGGGCGACCAGCCGGTAGACATTACCGACCACGTCAAGCAAGTGCTGAACAAGCTGCAGCTTGACGCGCTGGTAGTGTTGGGCGACAGAGCCACGCTCGATTACGCGGCCCGCTTGAGCAAAGAAGGCATCCCGTTGATCGGCATTCCCAAAACCGTTCACAACAACGTCAACGGCAGCGACTATTGCCTGGGCTTTTCCACTGCGATGGCTCGCGGCGTCCATTTCGTTCAGGAAATTCGCGCCATGGCCGGCTCGCGTGAGGAAGTCGCGGTCATCGAAATTCTGGGCCGCAGCACAGGTTTGACGACGCTGATCATCTCCCTCCTGGCCAGCGCCGATCGGACGCTCATCCCCGAAGTCCCCTTCGACCCGGAAGCGTTGGCCCTGTTGCTGATGGACGACAAACGGTCGAACCCGAATAACTATTCGATCCTGGTCATGAGCGAAGCGTCCAGCATCGTGCCGGAAAAGGCGCAAAAATATCTGCCCGAGTTGTCACGGCTGGCTCGCTCGCGCACGCTGGCCGCGGCCATGACCACTCAAGACAAAGCAGGTGTAGAAGGTCATATTGTCCAGGACCTCAAGGGCAGCCGAGAAATCGGCTCGCGCGTCATCGGCAGCGGCGCCGTGGTCACGGAAATTCTGGAGAACCTGACAGGCCAACGCCTGCTGTTGCAGCCGCTTTCATACCTGATTCGTACGGGCGAGCCGGATGGGCAGGATTTGCTGGGGGCGATGAACTTTGCCACGCTGGCGACCAACCTGCTGGTGGCCGGCCAGACCGGGCGGTTGATTGCGTATCGTCAGGGCGCAAACTATGTTGACGTTCCGCTCGACGTGGTCACTCAGCCGGCAACCCACATCAACATCACCGACCATTACGACGCCAAGCTGTATACTCCCAAATCCAGTATTTTGTGGGCTGCACGGGTATAAGAAAACCGTCCGGCTGGCATCCCTATGCTAGCCGCCGACCGCTGCCGCGTTGGGATGCGTCGGCTACGGGGTTTTCGGATAGGCTCTAAGGCTCAAATTGTATCATCCTTGCGAAGGTTCACGCGAAATTCGCTGAGAATCTGCGACAACCTTCGCAAGGATGAAAATTGGTGAAAGCCCGATAGCCGATTGTTAGCCAACGGATAGGCAACGCGGCCGAGAACGTGGTATCGTAACACGTGTTAAACGGCAGGGGAACAACCAGATCGGAGAAAAAAATGTCTGTACAGAACGGCCAAGAACCGATTATCGAAATCAAAGATGTTGTCAAAACTTTCCCGGTGGGCGATACCGAGATCACCATCCTCAAAGGGATTTCGCTGCAAGTGAAAAAGGGCGAATTTCTTTCCATCGTCGGGCCTTCGGGGAACGGCAAATCCACGCTGCTCAACATGATCACCGGCATTGACCGCCCTTCGAGCGGCGAGATCATCGTCACCGGGCAGCTCATTCATAAAATGAGTGAAGACCGCCTGGCGGCCTGGCGTGGCGGGCACGTGGGCATCATCTTCCAATTCTTCCAGATGTTGCCGGCGCTCAGCCTGCTGCAAAACGTCATCCTGCCGATGGACCTGGCAAACAAGTACTCACCGAAAGAACGGCGAGAGCGAGCCGCGCACTTGTTGGACATTGTGGGCCTGTCCGATCAGATACACAAGCTCCCCAGCGCAGTGTCGGGCGGGCAGCAACAGCGCGCCGCGATTGCGCGCGCGTTGGCGAACGATCCGGCGCTGCTGGTGGCCGACGAGCCGACCGGCAACCTCGACTCAGCCACGTCACACGACGTGTTTGACTTGTTCAACGAAGTGGTCAGCCAGGGCAAGACCATGTTGATGGTCACGCATGACAAAGAGTTGGCCCAGCGCGTGCCGCGCGTCGTGGAAATCCTCGACGGCAAAATCACACGCGACGAATTCGTGGGCCGCCCGAGCTGGGCTGGTTACTAACCCTCATCCCCGGCCCTTCTCCCTAACGAGGGAGAAGGGGGAGAGAATCATGGGTGTTATCTGGAACAAGGTCTGGTTTGACCTCTGGCACAACAAGGTGCGCACCTTGCTGGCGGTGCTGAGCATCAGCGCGGGCGTGTTTGCTGTTGGGGCCATGTTTGGCATGAGCGACCAACTGCTGTCGGGCATGGACAAGGCGCACCAGTCGGTGACGCCTTCGCACATCAATCTGTATGTGACGACGCGCATCGGAAGCAACGTCGCCGATAGCATCAAAAAGATTGACGGCGTGGAAGACGTCGAGCTGTACAATACGACGACGGTGCTCTACAAAGTCCACCCGCAAGACGACTGGAAGCAAGGCGTCGTGTACATGAAAGAGGATCCTGAGAATCAAAAGTACGACATCATCCAACTGCGCGAGGGACGCTGGCCGGGCAAAGACGATATCGGGATCGAGCGGCTGACGAGCCAATACCTCAAGGTCGGCATCGGCGACAGCGTCACCTTCAAGGTCGGCAAGACGGAGCGGACGCTGCCCATCACCGGCAAGATCCGCCATCCCTTTGTGCCGCCTCCCAACTTTGGCGGCCCGGCTTACTTTTTCACCAACGGCGCCGGCATGGAGCGCTTTGGTATCCCGGATGGCAAGTTCGGCGCGATGCTGATCCGCGTCAAGCCCTACAGCGTCGAGCACGCCAAAGAAGTGGGTACGGCGATCAAAGATCACCTGGCCAAACAAGGCATTGGCGTAGCCGTGACATTTTACCAGGACCCGAACAAGCACTGGGGCCGCATGTTTGTCGAAGGCATCACGGTCGTCATGCAGGTGTTGGCCGGCATCTCGCTCGTCGCCAGCGTCGTCCTGATTCTCAACACGCTGACGGCCCTCATCACGCAGCAGATTGATCAGATCGGTATTCTCAAGGCCATCGGCGGGTCGTCGTCCACCATCGTCAAGGTGTACCTGACGGGCGTGCTGGCATACGGGTTGCTGGCGCTCTTGATCTCGCTGCCATTGGGTATGTTGGTCGCCTTTGGCATGAGCCAGTGGTTCTTGAACCTGTTCAATATTGACTATAACACCTTCCGGTTCTCGACCCTGGCCGTCATCCTTTCGGTGCTATCGGCCATTCTCGTCCCGCTGCTGGCGGCGTTGTGGCCGGTGCTCTCCGGAGCGGCCATCACCGTGCGAGAGGCAATTGCTAGCTACGGTCTGGGCGGCGACTTTGGCGCCGGTTGGCTCGACCGCCTGGTCGAGCGCATCGGGCAACGGCTGCTGCCTTCACATTATGCCACCGCGTTGGGCAACATGTTCCGCCACAAAGCGCGGCTGGCCCTGACGCAACTGGTGTTGATCATGGCGGGCGCCATGTTCCTGGTCGTGATGAGCCTCTCGACCTCGATCACGGCCACGCTCGACGCCGAGTTCGGACGGCGCAACTATGACGCCGAGGTCAGCTTTGAGAGCAGCCAGCGCATTGACCGCACCGTGACGATGGCGCAATCCGTCGAAGGCGTGGACAGGGCGAGCGTCATCGCCAGCTATCCTGCCACCATCTTGAAGGCAGGCCAGCGCACCAAAGAAGCCGGCCTGGGCGCGTATATCCAGGGTTATCCGACCGACGTCAACGTGTACAAGCCGTTGATCGTCGCTGGGCGCTGGATTCAACCGGGGGATGGCCGTGTGATTGTCATGGACAGTGACTCGGCTAAACGGAACGACATCAAGATCGGCGAAACGGTCACGTTGAACCTGGGCGAGCTGGGCAAAGACGATTGGCAGGTGGTCGGCCTGTACAAAATGGTGTTCGGCGGCGGCTTTAGCACGGATAACCTTTACGCCCCGCAAAACGTGTTGTTCGAGGCGACGAAAAAGTATAACCAGGGCGGACAGATGTTTGTGCGTCTCAAACCCGGCGTCGATCCCAAGGCCACCATCGCCAAGGTCAACGACACACTTGCAGAGAATGGCGTGAACGTGGACTATGGCGGCCAGACGCAAAACGTCATGACGCTGGTCAAAAGCATGTTCGAGGGGCGTGGCATGAAGGTGGACTATGTCCAGACACTCGCCGAAAACCGCAAGGCCGCAGAAGACCAATTCAGCATCTTTATCACGATGCTGCTCGCGCTGGCTATCATTGTGGCGGTGGTGGGCGGCATCGGGCTGATGGGCGCGCTCTCGATCAGCGTCGTCGAGCGAACCAAGGAGATCGGCGTGCTGCGAGCCGTCGGCGCTCGCTCCGGCACCATCATGGGCATGTTCGTAATGGAAGGCATTCTGCAAGGCTTGTTTAGCTGGATCATCGCCGTGCCGCTTTCGTTCGCGCTCGGCCAATACATGGCTCAGACACTAGGACAGGTCATGTTTAGCGCCAACCTGGATTATCGGTACAACTATTCTGCCGTCTTGATCTGGCTGGTGGTCATTCTGATCATCTCGACCCTGGCTTCGATTCTGCCCGCGCGCAACGCCACGCGCATCAGCGTGCGGGCCAGTCTAGCATACGCTTGATTTGAGATTTGATCATGAGCGTCATCTGGGCCAAAGTCTGGTTCGACCTGTGGCACGATAAAGTCCGCACGCTGCTGGCGGTGCTCTCTATCGCGGCAGGTGTGTTCACCGTGGGCGCCATGTTCGGCATGAGCGACATGATGCTCAGCAGCATGGACAAGGCGCACCAGTCAGCGGCGCCGCCGCACATCCAGATGTATCTGGCGACGCGCATCAACCGGGACGTGGCCGACAGCATCCGCAAGCTTGACGGCGTCGAAGATGTAGAGTTGTTCAACTACGTCTCGGTGCTGTACAGAGTCCGCCCCGATGCGCCGTGGAAACCGGCTGTGGTCAACCTGAAAGAGGATTACGACCACCAAAAGTACCAGTTGATCCAGGTGCGCGAGGGGCGCTGGCCGGGCAAGGACGATGTGGGGATCGAGCGGCTCGCCAGCCAGTACCTCAAGGTGGGCCTTGGCGACAGCGTGACCTTCAAAGTGGGCAAAACGGAGCGGACGCTGCCCATCAGCGGATTGATCCGCCATCCCTTTGTACCCCCGCCGGACTTTGGCAGCCCGCCATACTTTTTTGCCAGCGCCGAGGGCTTGGAACGCTTTGGCGTGCCGCAAGGCCAATACGGCGCGATGTTTATTGGCGTCAAGCCCTATAGCGTCGAATATGCCAAAGAGGTTGCGTCCACCATCAAGGATCACCTCGCCAAACAAAACATCGGCGTGGGGCTCACGATGTTTCAGGACCCCAACAAGCACTGGGGGCGTTCTTTCGTCGAGGGCATCACGGTCGTCTTGCGGGTGATGGCCGTCGTCGCGCTCCTGTCGGGCGTCGTGTTGATTCTCAACACGCTGACGGCCCTCATCACCCAGCAGACGGACCAGATCGGCATTCTCAAAGCCATCGGCGGCACGTCCAGGACGATCATTCAAGTGTACCTGACCAGCGTGCTCGTCTATGGGCTGTTGGCGCTGTTCATCTCGCTGCCGCTGGGCATGTTCGTCGCCTTTGGCATAACCCGGTGGTTCTTGAACTTTTTCAACATTGATGTCAATACATTCCGGTTCTCGACCCAGGCCGTCATCCTTTCGGCGATCTCGGCGCTGATCGTGCCGCTGCTCGCGGCGCTGTGGCCCGTGCTCTCGGGCGCGGCCCTCACCGTGCGGGAGGCCATCGCCAGCTATGGCCTGGGCGGCGACTATGGATCGAGCTGGATTGATCGCGCCGTAGAAAAGATCGGCCAGCGACTGTTGCCCTCGTACTATGCTACGGCATTGGGCAACATGTTCCGCCGCAAAGCGCGGCTGGCGCTGACGCAGCTTGTGCTCGTCACAGCCGGCGTCATGTTCCTGATCGTGATGAGCCTCTCGTCCTCGCTCACAGCCACGACCGACGCCGAGTTTGGCCGCCGCAATTACGATGCTGAAATTGACTTTGAGTCTAAACAGCGATCAGATCGCGCCGTCGCTATGGCGCAGTCGGTGGACGAAGTCGAACGCGCCAACGTCATCACGATGTATCCTGTGACGATTCTCAAGGAGGGCCAGCGCACCCAAGAGGCGGGCCTGGGCGCATACATCCACGGCTTTCCTGCGGACGTCCTGGTGTACAAGCCCCTCATCGTGGAGGGCCGTTGGATCCAGCCGGGCGACGACCGCGTGATCGTGATGAACTCGGACTCGGCCAAGCGCAACAACATCGGGCTGGGAGAGACCGTCACGCTGAACATGGGTGAAATCGGCAAAAGCGACTGGCAAGTGATTGGCCTGTACCAACAGGTCTTTGGCGGCAGCTTTAGTGCGGACAATCTCTATGCGCCACAAGACGCGCTGTCCTATGCAACGAAAAAGTATAACCAGGGCGCGCAGATGTTTGTGCGCTTCAAGCCCGGCGTAGACCCGGATGCCGCCGTCATCAAAGTCCAAGACCAGTTGGCCGAAGACGGCATCAAGGTGGACTATGGCGCGTCCACGCAGAACGTCATGACACGACTCAAGAGCGTATTTGAAGGGCACGGCATCAAGGTGGGAAGCACGCTGACGCAGGCCGAGGAGCGCAAGCTCGCCGATAGCGGGAATGCTTCGACGCTCGGTATGATCTTGGCGCTGGCCATCATCGTCGCCATCGTCGGCGGCATCGGGCTGATGGGTGCGCTCTCGATCAGCGTCATCGAGCGCACCAAAGAGATCGGCGTCTTGCGCGCCGTCGGCGCGCGCTCCCACACCATCATGGGCATGTTTGTGATGGAAGGCATCCTGCAAGGTGTGTTCAGTTGGATCATTTCTGTGCCGATCTCGCTCGTGCTCGGAAAGTACGTGGCCCAGGCGATGGGGCAGGCCATGTTCAGCGCAAATCTGGATTACGCGTACAACTATGCGGCCGTGCTCCACTGGCTGGTGGTCATTCTGATCATCTCGACGCTGGCCTCGATTCTGCCCGCGCGCAACGCCACGCGCATCAGTGTGCAGACCAGCCTGGCTTACACATGATCGTCAAACGTCAAATGTGAAACGTCACGAGATGTCTCTTGGCGTTTGACGGTTCAGGTTTGACGCAAAGGAGAAATCGCATGAAGAAACTGCTCATCGTCATCACCCTTCTCGTCTTGGTGGCGGGCTGCACTCAAGCCAAAACCACCCAGACGCCCACGCCGACGGCAGCGGCCAAAAAGGCAAGCGCATCCGGCGGCGCATCGGCGCAGGGGTACGTCACACCGGTCCGCCACGCCGACCTGGCGTTCCGCGACTTTGCAGGCAAAGTCGGGCGCGTAGCGGAAGTGCTCGTCAAGGAAGGCGATCAGGTCAAGGCTGGCCAGCCGCTCGTCAAGCTGCAAGACGCCGACCAAAAAGCCGCCCTCGCGCAAGCGCAGGCCGATTTGGCGCGCTTGCAGGCCGGGACCCGGGCCGAAGAGATCGCCGCTGCACAAGCTAACGTGGACGTCGCCAACGCCCAGGTCAAAGCCGCCCAGCTTGAACTCGACAAAGTCAAGAACGGCGCGCAGCAAGCCGCCGATGTCGCCTCAGCTCAGGCGCAAGTGGCGCAGGCGAAAAACCAACTCAAAGCCGTGACCGACTCGCTCGATTCTATCACCACCGGCATCGAGATAACCAAGAAGTATGGCCGCGGCGGCAGCGCCTTGCCCCGCTATGAGGAACAGACCCGCATCCAGTTGGCGGCAGCGCAAGCGGCTTACAACGCCGCACAAAGCCAATTGGCTCTAGCGTGGACCAGCAAAGACGACAACGTGCGTTCGGCGCAAGCCCGATTGAATGTGGCTATCGGCCAGCGCAACGCCGCGCAGGCGCAGCTCAATCTCCTCAAGGCCGGCTCGACGGCGGAGCAGATCGAAGCGGCCAAGGCACGCGTGACCCAGGCCCAGGCTGCGCTCGACGAAACCACGCTGACCGCTCCCTTCGATGGAACGATAGCCGATTTGGCCGTCAATGTGGGCGAGATGGTCGGCCCCGGCCCGCGCATCGCCAGCCTCGCCGACCTGACCCAGTGGCAGGTGGAAACCGACGATCTGAGCGAGGTGGATATAGTGAACGTTCAGCCCGGCGCTGAGGCGTCTATCACTGTGGATGCGCTTCCCGGCGTGACGCTCAAAGGCCAGGTCAAGTCCATCGTGCCGCGCAGCGCCGTCAAACGCGGCGACGTGACCTACACCGTCAAGGTCACCCTCACCGATTCGGAGCCGCGTCTCAAGTGGGGCATGACGGCGTTCGTGGATATCAAGTAATGCGTGCTGCGCAATCGCCTAGTACGCAGTCTGCACCAGGAGAACTCACATGAAGAAACTCATCATTGGCATTATGCTTCTCGTACTGCTCACCGGCTGCGCCCAAGCTGGCGCCAAGCCGACACCCACGCCGACCGCCGGGCCCCAAAAGTCGAGCGCATCGGCAGCGTCGGCGCAGGGCTATGTCACGCCCATCCGTCACGCTGACCTCGCGTTCCGCACCAGCGGGCGTGTGACGCAAGTGCTCGTGACCGAAGGCGACCAGGTCAAGGCCGGACAGCCGCTCGTCAAGCTACAAGACACCGAGTTGAAAGCAGCGTTGGCGCAGGCGCAGGCTGACCTCAAGGCTCTGCAGAATGGCGCGCGTCCCGAGGAAATCGCCGCCGCGCAGGCTAACCTCGACATCGCCCGGAGCCAACTGGAAGTGGCCCAGGCCGACCTCAGCCGATTGCAGAACGGCGCGCTGGCAGTCCAGACGGCCGCCGCGCAAGCGGATGCGGCACGTGCGAAAGCCCAGCTCAAGGTCGCCCAGGATTCCTACGACGCGCTGGTATTGGGGTCGGGACACGGCATCCCTACCGACCTCAACGTTCCG
>Ga0315279_10000893_pt1 | contig 53438 bp, 61 predicted proteins | sample YL17G06_20_MG_FD_203694 | JGI IMG/M metagenome (GOLD analysis project Ga0315279, IMG submission 203694) | Sediment microbial communities from Yellowstone Lake, YNP, Wyoming, USA - YL17G06_20 | ecosystem: Environmental > Aquatic > Freshwater > Lake > Sediment | place: USA: Wyoming | collected... | reverse complement strand
TGGCTTGGATGACCGGGTTGCCCGGTCTCCCGTCTCCTTCCTACCAGCGTCTATCTACATCAATTCGGCATTCCTATTCTGTTTCTGTAACCAGAGCGCGGGCCCCTACAGGGGGCGATGTTTCCGTTCCAGTCGATGTAGAAGTAGCCTCCCGGCCGCCCGGCGGAGATGCAGCCCACCGACATGATGCCCCCGTTCCAGAAGTCCACCAGGAAGCGGTTGCGCTCGTTGATCATCCGCAGCTCTTTCTCCAGCATCCAGGCGCGTTGCTCGGCGCTGACCATCAGATCCACGCTGTAGCTGCGGCCGATGGGCATGTACTGGAAGACCCAGCCGTAGATTGCCCCCTGTTGATCGAAGTAGTAGTCCAGGAACTGGTCCGAGAGGACGATCTCGGCGTTCTCCCGGGTGGCGGTCACCGAGATGCCGAAGGGAACCCCGCAGGCTCTCAGATTGTCCATGGCCCGCTGAATCCTGGCGTACACCCCGCCTCCCCGCCGCTCATCGGTTTCCCGCTCCCAGCCTTCCACCGAAATAGCCGGGGTGAGGTTGCCCAGCTCCGCCAGCCTGCGGCCGCTTCCCGGTCGATGAGCGTCCCGTTGGTGTACATCATGAAGTACTGCTCCGGGTTCGCCTCCAGGACATCGTACAGATCCTTGCCCTCGCTGCGGTACATCAGGGGCTCCCCGCCGGGGATCACGGTGAAATGCGACCCCCAGGCCTCGCGCTTCTCCTTTAGGATGCGGTCGAACACCGAGTACTCCAGCGTGGCGCTGTCCGCGGACGAGCTGGACGCGTAGCAGCCCTTGCAGCGCAGATTGCAGCGCTTGGTTGGGCTGACGGTGAGAAAGGCCGGCGGATCGAACCCGTGGCGCTCCTGAAACCCCTGGGTGGGCTCCGCCTGTCCGATCAGCAGTCCCCCGATGAACTCCTTGATGATGCTGCGGCGCGCCTGCGGAGCGACCCGCCCATCGGCCAGAGCCCGTTCCACCGAGCGCAGCAGGTTGACCAGCGCGCGGCAGCGCATCTCTTGCGCCTTGGCGGGCAGGCCCTCGCGGTTCTCCACGACGTACTTCTGGAACAGCTGCCGCTCCCCCTGCTCCAGCGCCCAGCGACGCAGCGGCTTCGTCCGCAGAGCGGCGTCCAGCAGCTCCGTGGACAGGCCCCGCCACAGCCTGGTTAACATCCACCCCGTTCGCCCCATCTCGGCTGACGCCGCAACCAAACTGACGGGAGAGATCAGTAGCGAGCGTTTCCCACAATCGGGCTGCTGCGGGCTTGTTGCGGCCCTCCGCATCCCTCATGTGGAAAACTCTCGCGCTCCAGGTGCTGAGCGGCGCCCCTGCGCACTGGTCTGCGGCGTCGATCGCCTATAGAAAGGGAGTCACTCCTCTGGCATCTTTGATGCCGGCCACAACAAGGAGGACTCCCATGAACCGATTCGTCGAGAAGTATAGTAGAAAACTGATCGGTGTGATAAGCGGCTTCGACCGACTGGTGCTCAAGGGAACCCTGAGGCCGTTGAGCTACCCCGCTGGAATGATGAGCTTTCTCTGCGAGAAGGAGGTGCTCCTGAAGGACTTCGGCTCCTACGCCGAGCAGACGAGCGAGCTGCTGAAGGAAGCCTCCCAGCAAGAAGCCGCCCACCTGGAGCGTATCAACCGCTATCTTGAATCCAGCAAGCCGCGCAAGGAGCCGATCGCCCGCGCCATCGCAGAGAAGCAAGACATCCAGCAGGGGTTGGTGTGCCTGTTGCGCGTCGTGGAGCCCTGCATGGGCTATGACATCCACCGCAACCGAGAGACGCACACACTGGAACTGGTCAAGCGGCGGCGCAAGTGCCTGTGGATCTACCACTACTGGATCGATGAGCGGTGGGGGTTCATGAGCGCGCGCATCCAGACGTGGTTTCCCTTCGACGTCTACCTGTGCCTGAACGGCAGGGAGTGGCTTGGGCAGCAGATGGATCGGGCGGGAATCGGCTACCGCCGCATCGAGAACTGCTTCCCGTGGATCGGGGACGTCGAAGAGGCGCAGCGGTTGATGAGCGCGCAGCCGCGCGCCAGATGGTTGCGACCCCTGCGGCAGGTTGCCCGGATGCTGAATCCCGTTCATGGACGGATCTTCCGGGGTCTTCCGATCGAGTATTACTGGACGGTCCATCAAGCGGAGTGGGCCACCGACCTGATGTTCCGCCATCCAGCCGAGCTTGCCGCGATGTATCCCGCGCTGGTGCGGGGAGCGATGGAGTGCTTCTCCAGTCCCGAGGTGATGCGCTTCCTGGGCAAGCGAGTGCATGGGAACTTCACCGGGGAAGTGGTGAGCGAGGTTTGCCATCGGCCCGAGGGCATCTGCGTGAAGCATCGGGTGAAGGCCAACTCGGTGAAGATGTACGACAAGGGCGGCGGGAGCGTGTTGCGCATCGAGACCACGATCAACGATCCCAGCGACTTCAAGGTCTTCCGTCCTTTGGAAGGGAACCCAGGGGGAGAGAAAGCCTGGAGACCGTTGGTGCGGGGGATTGCCAACATGAGGCGTCTGGCGAAAGTCGCGCAGTCCTCCAACGACCGCTACCTCAACGAGCTTGCCGCTCTGGACACCGCGGCTCCGATCAGCGCGCTGGTCCATCGGGTCTGCCGTCCGATTGATTGGGAAGGCAGACGGGTGCGCGCCTTGCGGCCGTGGTCGGAGGATGATCGGCTGTTGCTGAAGGCGATCAGCCGTGGGGAGTTCGCCGTAGGCGGTCTGCGCAATCGTGATCTGCTGCCCCTGCTGTTCCCGGAGGCTTCCATGCTACCGGCCGAGCAGCGGCGACGGTATTCGGGGCGAGTGACGCGAAAGCTCCGGATGCTTCGTGCCCACGGGATCATTCGCAAAGTGACGGGGACGCATCGGTATCTCCTGAGCAAAGGGGGAGCGCAGACGGCGATGGCGATTCTGCGCTACCAGCAAGTATCCCTCGCGCAGCTGGAGAAGGCTTGCGCTTGAGAATCTTTGCGAGAAACGAAGATCCTGGGGCGTCATGACACATAGCTCCTCCTCAATAGATGTTAGTCAATATGAAGTTACCGCCCCGATCGTAGTATCGTAGGTTCCGCTGCGATCGGATGAAAGTAGCGCAGAGCTACATGCGAAGGAGGCGGTCATGAAGAAGGCTATCACGGGAGTGCGGCGTTTTGTAGGGCTGGATGTTCACGCGGAAACCATCGCGGCTGCCATAGCCGAGAAGGACCAAGCGGCGCGCGACTTGGGGACGATCCCCAATCGGGAGGAGAGCATTCGGAAGCTTGCCAGGAAGCTCAGCGAGGGAGGTGCATGGGCGGCCTGCTACGAGGCCGGCCCCACGGGCTACGCGCTGTACTGGCAACTGACGAAGCTGGGGATTCCCTGCGTGGTGGTCGCCCCCACGTTGGTGCCGACCAAGGCAGGGGACCGGGCGAAGACCGATCGGCGTGATGCCCGGCGGTTGGCCTCCAGTCTTGGGGCCGGGGAGCTGACGGCGGTGTGGGTGCCCGATGCACAGCACGAGGCGCTGCGCGACCTGGTGCGCGCGCGGGAGGCGGCCAAGCAAGGTCAGCTTCGGGCTCGCCATCGGCTGGGGAAGTATCTTCTGCGCCACGGGAAGCGGCCCCCGCAGCAGATGCGCGCCTGGACGGAGAACTACCTCCAGTGGATCAAAGGCAAGGTGTCCTTCGATCAGCGCTCGCAACAGGTGACCCTGGAGGACTACCTCAACGAGGTGGATCACGCGGGTGCGCGAGTTGCCCGGCTGGAGAAGGCCATCGACGAGGCGGTTGAACAAGCCCCTGAGAACATGCGTGAGCTCATTCAGGCGCTGCAGGCACTGCGCGGCGTGGCGAAGGTCGGAGCCGTGACGATCGTGGCTGAGGTGGGCATCCTGACGCGGTTCGAGCACCCGCGCCAGCTCATGGGATACAGCGGGGCGGTATCCAGCGAGCACTCCAGCGGCGGCAAGATCCGCCGAGGAGGGATTACCAAGACCGGCAACGCCCACTTGCGGCGGGTCATCGTGGAGGCGGCGTGGTCGCAACGCTACAAGCCAGTGCTCAGTCTGGCCATGCGCAAGCGCCAGGAAGGCGTGAGTGCCGAAGTGCAGGAGCTTGCATCGAAGGCACGTCACCGCCTGCATCACCGCTATATGCACCTGTTGGGCAAAGGAAAGACGAAGCAGGCGGTGGTGACCGCGGTGGCGCGCGAGATGCTGGGCTTCATCTGGGCCATCGGGGTGAGCGTGGAGCGTGCTCAAGCGCAGAGGGGAAAAGGCGCCGCATAGGAGGAGGGCCGCCAAGGGAGGCAGGGAGGCAATGAAGATGGGGCACTGCGGGCAAAGGTCGCACGGCACACGGAAAGGAGAATCCTCGCCGCACCTATGCGACAGGTCGATTTCGACCGGACCCGCGTTCTTAGTCGGAGGCAGCTCCCGACGGATCACGATCATGCAGGCGGGCCGAGAGGCTCGATCCGCGAATATCAAAGTGATCAACCGTCGTCGAACGCCGCTTCGACCTTTGCTCGAAATGCCCCATCCAGGAAGGAAAGAGTAGAAAAGAAGACTGAGCGCGAGGGCTTGACAGGTCACTTCATATCAGGTGCTCGCGACCGATGCGGCCGCCATCGCTGGGCGACATGCACCCGGCACTCTTAACAGATCAAGCGCCGTGCCAAGACTGCCCCCCCCTTCGTTGCTCCCATCAACCGCATCGTATCATCGGCGAGCTATCTCCTTTCAGGCACGTGAACTGACATCCTTTGAGTGTCCTCTCTCGCCCCATCGCACGACCGACGGACCGAGTGAAGCTGCTGAACCCACCCCCGACTGGAAGTCGGGGGGTTCGGTGCTGGTCGGCTGAAGCCGACTGGGGGCTGCCTCCCCCTTTCGAGTGAGCCGGCGGCCAATCCTCCAGCATTACCAGTTTCCGCTGCAGCCCCTTAATGCACCAAGATTGCCCATGCCATATGGCAACTTCTTTCAATTTTCTTCCCGAACATCAGCTTGCGGCACCTCGATCTTACCTATTGCTTCCTATTCGGTCGATGTGCCGCAAGTCTGCTGAAGCCTTCGTCTGAAGACGAGGGGGTTTCTCCCCGTAGGAGACTCTACACACCGACTGCTGCCTGGAGACCGTAAGACCGTGCAGAATCTGCGCATCTGCGTGGACTCAGGCGAGTCTCGCGAACGTCGCCCCGTCCGGCCGGTTGTGACACCAGCTTCCCTCCCCGGATATAATGGGCCGATAGTAATATCATGCTCCTCGGGGCACCCGGGGTCGGCAAGGGGACTATCGCAAAGGCGCTCATGGAAAAATACGGGATCCCGCAACTGAGCACTGGCGACATGCTTCGTGAGGCCGTTCGGAACGGCACCGAAGTCGGCCTCTCGGCGAAGAGATTTATGGACGCCGGCGCTCTCGTTCCCGACGAGGTCGTCATCGGCGTCGTCCGCGAAAGGTTCAACAGAGACGACGCGAAGCGAGGCTTCATCTTGGACGGGTATCCGAGGACGATCCCCCAGGCCCAAGCTCTGGCACATATCACAACCCTGGATATGGTCCTTCGGCTCACAGCCTCCGACCAGACGATCGTGGAGCGTCTCTCGGGCCGCCGGCTGGGCGAGGACGGAACGATCTACCACGTGACCAATTTTCCGCCGCCTGCCGGCGTGAAAGTGACCCAGAGAGATGACGACAAGCAGGACGCAATTGTCGAGCGGTTGGCCGTCTGCAAGAGACAGACGGCTCCGCTTGCTGACTACTACCGCAAGAGCGGGCTTCTTCGCGAAGTGACCGCTGACAAGCCGCTCACAGTGGACCAGATCCTTGCCAACTGCATACGCGAGATAGAAACAAAGGGCGCATAGCGGCGGCGGCTTGAGAAGGAGAAAAAGATGAAAATCAGGAAAATCGGTTTTGTAGGATGCGGTCGGATCGCCCGAATAATCCTTCGAGGATTGAAGAAGGCAGACCGTATGCCCGAGAAAGTATTTGCTACCGACTCGAGGAACGAAGCGACGCAATCAATCAAGGCGCTATTTCCTGAAATAACAGCGAGCGGAGAGGGAATGCGTGGTTTCGAGCAGGCGGACCTCATCTTCCTGGCCGTGCACACGCACGTCCTCATGAATGTGCTCCTCGCGATCAAACCTGTCCTCAAACCCGGGACCGTCGTCTGTTCGCTTGCCTCGAAAATCACCATCGACAAGATCGCCCTGGCTTTGGGCGGACACGACCTCGTCGTCAGGATGAATCCGAACGCGCCTTCCATCGTCAATGCCGGTTATAATCCGGTTTCCTTCTCACCGAGCTATCCGGACAGTCTGAAAGGGGATTTTATCGAGTTCATCAGTACGCTGGGAAAATGTCCCGTAGTGGAGGAGAAAAAACTCGAAGCATTCGCTGTTATCTCCGCAATGGGACCGACGTACCTGTGGTTTCAACTTTTTGAGCTTGTCGATTTGGCGAGGCGGTTCGGGCTTGACGGCGAGGAGGCGCAGGCCGCTGTCTCGTCCCTTGCGGTTGGAACGGGCCTGACCATGAGCAAGTCGGGACTTTCCCCGGTAGATATCCAGGACCTGGTTCCCGTGAAACCCCTGGGCGAGAACGAAGAGGAGATCAGAAAAATCTATCAGGCGAAATTGATGCCGGTGTATCTCAAGTTGACATCATAAGGGGGCTCCTTATGTTCAACTGACCGCAGCGGCAGCGGGTTTTTTTGCGCTGAGTTTCCGGCACACGTCGTCCAGAGCGGCGTCGTTGAGCGCGATCATGCGATCGGCAAGCGCGGCAAGGCAGCCAAGGTTCTTCCGGCTGGCGTCGTCTATCGCCGGCGCGCAACCGCCAAGAGGGACGTTGATTCGAATATAACGGACTCCGTTCATGCGACTGAGCTGATGGCTGACCGCTTCGCCTTGGCCGGCCGACATGATTGCGCCTATCGGAAACCCTTTTGCCGGATTGACCCACTCCATGTAACCCCATGAGTATATTTCCCGGTAGCGATACCCATGTTGAGGATCACCGGTGCCAAGGGACAGAATGAGGACCTCGGACGCCGAGGGGAAGATCTTCGTCGACTCTACGTACGCAAGCCCGGAAGGGTTGTTCGCGAACATCCCTCCGTCGATCAGTGAGAATCTGATGCGCGGCATTGCAATGGGGCTTATCAGTGCGGGAGGGAAGTAGGTCGGCGCGGCTGCCGACGCGCGCGCGACGTCACGCATATAGTAGTCGGGATCCGTCAGCCATTCCCCACGCGCCGGACGGCGCTTCAGGCAGTGTGGTTGCATCGCCTCCGTGTCAAAACTGGTAACGAGCAGGTTCGTCGCCGCGCTCCTCAGTGAAGCATCCCCAAAGACCTCCCGAAGAAGCCGCTCAAACGGTTCGGGCGGGTATTTGTGACGAAATGCCTGCACGGCGGCGTGGATCGCGCTGCGGAACGACAGCGGGAATATTTCGGTACCGCGACGCGTATACAATTCCACGATTTCTGAGGCGGAGTAGCGCTCCGTCCCGTCATTGTTGCGCAGGGCAACTGCGAGCGCCGTAAGCGCCCCGCTGGAGGTCCCCGCGATGAGGTCGAATAGCTGTGAAAGTGGCCGCCTTTCACCGATCAGGTCCAGACGGCGACGTACCTCCTGAAGGACGCGGGCGGGGAGGAACCCTCGAATCCCTCCCCCGTCGATCGAGAGAATCGTGACCATGGCCTGCTATTCCGTGACCTTGCCCAGCATGTAGCACGTTCCTCCACTGTCGGACTGCGGCCTTACTGCCGTGGTAATGTGGCCCAATTTAATTTTCAACGAAGTATCAACACAGCGTGCCGCGGAGCATCCGCGATAAAGAGCTCTGCCCCGCCTTCTCTTGTTGTACTTGATCAGACTTGACATTTTTATGGCTTAATGGTACTTTTGCCATTATACCATGACAGTGGCACCACAGTGTTCTATCCGCTGTGGCAGCCGGAGAGCTCCCAATCGCGTGAAAAGGAAGGGGAAACTGCAATGATCATGGAGGAGAATAAATCCGCGCCTTCGAGGCTCATTCTTGCAACCGTGATGGTCGGTGCGTTCATGTCGATGTTCGACAGCGGGGTCGTCAACGTCGGCCTTCCCGTCATCGCCCGTCAATTCTCCACGGACATGAGCTCCGTGCAATGGATCACCTCCATATACCTTTTGATAATGTCGGCCCTGCTCCCCATACTAGGTACGATCGCCGACCACTTCGGCCGCCGCAGGATCTACAACCTCGGGTACCTCATCATATCAATCTTCACCCTCATGTGCGGTTTCTCCGTGAGCCTGCCCATGTTGATCGCGATGCGGATACTGCAAGGGGTGGGCGGTGCAATGGTGATGGCGAACGGGATGGCCATCGTCACCGAGAATTACCCTCCCTCGGAAAGGGGCAGGAACCTCGGCGTGGTTGTCACCATGATGGCGATTGGAAGCATTGCAGGACCTCCGCTGGGCGGCGTGGTGATCGGGCTCTGGGGCTGGCGAACGGTGTTTTACCTGACGTTCATCATTTCCATGGCGGGCTTCGTCATGTCCTATCTTGCAATACCTCGAGATCGCCAGGTCTCCGAGAGGGGCTACCGGTTCGACATGAGTGGATCGTTCCTGCTGGTGGCTTCCATCGTTACTTTCATTTATGGGTTTTCCAATCTATCAAAGATGGGGTGGAAGAACCCGTTGATCTGGGGGAGTGTCCTGGTTTTTGCGGTTTCTTTCATCCTGTTTCTCATCATCGAGATGCGGAAAACGCATCCGGTGGTGCATCTACATCTTTTCAAAAACTGGGTGTTTTCCTCCTCAATCGTCGCGTCGCTGCTCTCCTTCGTGACCATGTATTCCCCGACGGTTCTGATACCTTTCTATTATCAAAGCGTCCTCGGCCTCTCAGCACAAACGGCCGGTTTGTACATGATGGCGTTTCCCATGGCCATGGCGCTCATTTCCCCCTTCAGCGGAGCTCTCTCCGACAGGATAGGGGCGACCGTCCTGACCACGGCAGGTTTGGCGATCAATGGCATCTCCCTGATCCTGCTGGCGAACGTGACTCTCCAAACCCCCATCAGCCTGATATTGCTCTATTTTGCTCTCATGGGACTGTCGCTCGGGTTGTTTCAATCGCCGAACAACAGCTGTATCATGGGTAGCGTGCCAAAGAACAAACTCGGCGCAGCCAACGGAATTATCCAGTTGATCAAGAACCTCGGCATGGTGATCGGGATCTCGTTTTCTGTATCCTTGTTTACCTCTTTCATGGGGCCGCATCAGAATGATTATGGACAGTCCTTCATTGGCAGCGCGAAGAAAATCTACTACATCGCCGCCGCTTTGAGCTTCATAGGCGCGATTGTCTCGGCGATCAGGAACAGGAAGCCCGTTGTCGAGGCGCCCGCCGCCCAGTCCTAACGGGGGACTGTCAGGGACAAAGAACGAGCCTTTCCTCATGGCGAGCACGAGGAGTCATCAATGAACATCAGTGATTTTCTTGACGCCGACAAAATCCTCTTACATGTACATGGGACAAGCAAGGCCGAGATTACCGACCAGCTGATAGACCTGTTTGCGGACGATGAGCGTATACGAGATCTGCAAAAGATGCGGGAGGCAGTTCATGCCAGGGAAGGAATCATGTCAACTGCCGTTGGAAACGGCTTTGCGATTCCTCATGCAAAGACGGAGTGGGTGAGCGATATTGTCATGGCGTGCGGTCTTCTGGATAAACCGATTGATTTTGAGGCTCCTGATGGGAGGGCAGTCGAGCTTGTTTTTTTGGTTGTCTGTAACGAAGACAAGGTAAGCTCGTACGTCCAAATCATAAGCAGAATCGCGACAATCATGAACTCGGACGGACTCGCCAAAAGGCTAGCAGGAGCGCAATCGCCAGAGGAGGTCTTTGATCTTCTTCACAAAGAGGAAGAGCGAATTGGCCTGTGCAAATGCACTCGCGGTGTTGGCGCCGACGGGCGCGTTTCGGCATGAGAATGCAGCAGTGTGCGCACGACGCCAAAACTCCAAGGAGTGCGCAAATCGGGAGATACGGGACGTGAAAGTGCTCTCCGAGATCGAGCACGACGCACATGGGTACCACTGCGAATGTTTTTAGGATGGTGAGCTGGCGATTGCGATTGAAGTCGAGCAGGCCCCGCAAGAACTGCCCGACCACATCGTCGTTCAGTTCTCCCGTTATCAGGTTCATCCATAAGAATCCCTATGGAGCGCTCATCAAGGGAAACGATGAGGCGCAGATGAGGCATGTTCGTTCCTTTCTTGTTGTTTCCAAGGGATGGACGGAGCAACGCACGAGAGCCGAGATACACCAGAACGAAGCAATCGCACGAAACCTGATTCTTTAACGCGACGCGATCTGTAAGCGTGCTTGACATATTCTTCGCTTTTCGCTGTCTTGGGCATTAGCCACGAATGAAAAACCATTCGCTCAGAGGCGACTCTGGCGCTGAAGCGCTACAGGGTTTCTCTCGGTGCGAGCTGGCTGGTTCTCCAAGGAGGTTGGTGTGGTCACGTATGAAGTCACCCGCGAACTGGACGAACGCGGCGAGGTGTGTGTAATGGACCCCGAAAACTGGACAGGTCAATAAGCTTGTGGATAACTTGCTATTGGCCCAAGGGGGTCAGACATGAAACGAAGGCAGTACGACGGGATCTTCAAGGCGCGTATCGTTCTTGAAGCTCTTCGTGAACGCAAGACTATCGCGGAGTTGGCGAGTCACTACAAGGTTCATCCCGCGGTGATCGCCAAGTGGAAGAAGCACGCCGTGGGTAGCCTGCCCGAGCTGTTCTCGGACAAGCGCGACCGCGATCGGCAGGATCAGCAGGCACTCCAGGAGGAGCTCTATCGGCAGATCGGCCAGCTGACCGTGGAGCTGGATTGGTTGAAAAAAAAATCCGGCCTGCTTTCCCCTTGAGCGCAAGCGGGAACTCATCGAACGGGACCATCCGCGCATTCCGTTGGCGCGCCAGTGCGAGCTGCTGGGCCTCGCCCGTTCCAGCCTCTACTACCAGCCCCGCGGGGAGTCTGAGGAGAATCTGGCTGTGATGCGGCGCATCGACCAGCTGTACACCAAGTGGCCCTTCCTGGGAAGCCGACGGATGAGGGTGTACCTCAGCAGACAGGGCTATGAAGTGAACCGCAAGCGGGTACAACGGCTGATGAGCCTTATGGGGCTTGAGGCGATCTACCCGAAGAGGAGCTTGAGCCGCGCCGTCACAGGGGCCAAGCGCTATCCGTATCTTCTGCGCGGGCTTGAGGTTGCCAGCGCCGATGAGGTGTGGGCCGCCGACATCACCTACATTCGCCTGGTGCACGGCTATCTGTATGTACCTGGTGGCGGTACTGGACTGGTGGAGCCGCTACGTGCTGGCCTGGGAGACCTCCAACACCTTGGATGCGGACTTCTGCGTCGTGGCCTTGCGCCGGGCGTTGGAGCGGGGGCAGCCTGAAATTTTCAACACAGACCAAGGGGTGCGGTTCAGTTGCGGGCAGTTTCTGGGGGTACTGGAGAGCGAAGGGATACGGGTGAGCATGGACGGGCGCGGACCCGAAGCTTCGAGTAGCTCGCGCGCGCCTCTTAAGTCGGCATCGGAGCGCAGCGACGCCCCATGCGCGGTCAGCTCTTCTGGCAGGTGCTCTATGCCTATGTATCCTTCGTTGCGCAGGATGAAGGACCGCACGATCACGTTCTCCAGCTCTCGAACGTTGCCGGGCCAATCATGAGCCATCAGCACCGAAAGCGCTTCGGCCGCAATTCCTTTGATGGTTTTCTTCTGCAACCGGTTAAATCGTGACACAAACTCCTCCGCCAGGAGTGTGACATCCTCCTTGCGCCGACGCAGGGGAGGCAACTCCACCCGCACAACGTTCACGCGGTAATACCGGTCTTCGCGGAAAGCACCCTCGCGCGTCTGTTCCGCAAGGTCCTTGTTGGAGGCGACGATGATGCGTGCATCGGCGGTCTCCGACCGGGTCGCGCCCAACGGCTCATAGGTCCGCTCCTGGAGCACCCGAAGAAGTCTGACCTGCAGTGCTGGACTTACATCCCCGATTTCATCCAGGAACAGGGCTCCTCCCCTGGCCACGGCAAAACGCCCTGGCTTGTCCTTGTTCGCTCCGGTGAGCGCCCCGGCCTTGTAGCCAAAGAGCTCTGATTCCAGGAGCGTATCCGGCAAGGCCCCGCAGTTGACTGCGATAAACGGTCCCCCGCTTCGCAGGCTCAGCGAATGGATCGTCCGGGCTATCAGTCCCTTGCCTGTCCCGGTCTCCCCGAGGATCATCACCGTGGTGGGGCTGGTCGCGATGACTGGCAGCACTTCGAACACCCTCTGCATGAAAGAGCTTCGGCTGACAAGGTCTCCGACACCCAGACAGCACACATCTGGCTGCGTATTTGTCCAGTTATTTCCTGACAACTCCTTAGGGTTGCCATAATGCATCCAGCGGCCTGAACGTGCACCCCAGGGGCGCTCAGCAGGGCCGAGCGCCAAGCCGCGAGGGCTCTGCAATGGAACAATCCTCCCCGTCAGCGCAAATCCCTTGTGACCCGTACAGCCCGCCACGCCTGATTTCGAGGAGGCACGAATAGGGCAAAGACACAGAGGCTTCGCAAAGGTCCTCCCTGCACAGCGCTCTGCGAACGGCCGTCGAGGAGAGTGACAGCGGAATCGGGGGCGGGAAGTGGACATCAAGGAACGTGTCGACCTTGCCCACCTCCCTTCCTGCGCCATTGCGATCGACGAAGACCGCAGATATCGTGTGGCGCAGGTTTCCGCCCTGCTTCTCGAACACGCGCTCCAGTTTGGCGATCGTGTCGGCTTCCCCCTCGGGCGTGGTCCGACGGTAATGGTCCGCGCCCGCGATGTAGAAGGCGTCCACGCGAAGGAACGAGTTCAGCCTCAGCAACCGACCGAAATTCGTTTCCCCGTCGAGGTCAGTGTCCAGTGCGAGAGGCGAGTAAGCGAACAGGGGGTGGAACATTTCGATAACCGAACGGCCCAGCCGATGCCGGGTGTCGGCCGAGAGCATTGACGGCTTGCGGCGATCGGTGCCTGCGATGATAAAGACGACCTTGTCCAACCTAATCGAGGCCATGGCGGTGAGTCCGACGAGGATGTGTCCCCAGTGCATGGGATTCGCGGCGAGTGGATAGACTCCGACGCGCAGAGGACGCTCATCGGTGGGAACAGGGGCATCGCATTCAGATAGTGCGAGCTGACGGAAAGGGTATATCTGGCCGAACTTCGCCAATTCGGCGACCGCCCCAAGGCGATCGTCCAAGCTTTCGGCAACTGAGCAGAGGCACTTGCGGCATTCTGGCTCGGTTAGCCATTGGTTTGAGCCTTTAAGCTGAAGGTTCAGGGCGCGGCCAATTTGGAATATCATATCGGCGGCTTCGGCAAGCTCATCATTTCCGATTACCTGATACATCCCTCACCTCGAGTGACTCATTTTTGAGCGCGCGGCGCCTCCTGTGCAGCGAGCCAGAGGATGCAGTCAATTTGCCCGATTTACCTCGGCTCCCATTCGTTGCTCCGTCCGTCCTTTGTATTCAATGAGATAAGATCGAGCGTGTTTCATCTGCGTCTTATCCTTGCTCATGAACCCGTCAAGCTTCAACCGCCAGCGAAAGTCGCTGCGGTCTCAGGAAACCCACGGACCGTGAGCGTGCAATTGCACTGCTCATATCGCTTTTCCTCCCTGCAGAGAAGATCGTACATCTCCTTTGCCGATTTCGCTCCCGCGAGTTTTGCATGGAGTCCGTCCTTGTTCATGATCGTTGCTATTCTGCTTATGAGTTGAACATCGTTGATATTCATAGGCAAGTCCCGCTTCGTTTCCCTTCAGCGCGCTCCCTTCGACACCGCAGGCTCAGCGCGCTCCTCCCGGCGTCCCTGGCTTTGCTCCGCAGGTTCTGCCGAGGTCTGTTTCCGGTCGTGCGTCTCCTCCTCTCCTGGATAGACTTCCCGCCGCCACAGCGGATCGAGCAACTCCGCGGTGCGCCCGTTGTACTCCATCATCCTGCGTCGGTACTCGGAATCCTCCGAGGCGGCCGCAGCATTTTCGTCCATTGGCTTTGCGCCCTGGGAAGTGACCAGCGTATGGGCGAAATCGTAGTGGTCCCGCATCGGGCAGGGAAGGAACAGGTTCTTCACGCGACTTCCGCCCTTGAGGTAGTCATTCTGCCAGCCGCGAATGGCGCCGAAATAATCGCCTTCGAGAAGTGACGTCAGCGAACCTCCTTCTTTGTACAAGTCGTAGACATTGGCCTTCGTGTAGGGGAAGAACACGCATGGGGCAATGTTACCGTTCCAGTCGATGTAGAAATACCCCCCGGGACGCCCCGCCGAGATGCACCCCACCGACATGATCCCACCGTTCCAGAAATCCACCAGGAACAAGTTGCGCTCGTTGATCATCTGGAGCTCTCTCTCCAGCATCCAAGCCCGCTGCTCCGCGCTCACCATCAGATCCACACTGTAACTGCGGCCGATGGGCATGTACTGGAAGATCCAGCCGTAGATGGCGCCCTGTTCCTTGAAGTAGAAGTCGATCAGATCGTCCGACAGTAGTGTCTCGGCATTGTGCCGGGTGGCCGTCATTGAGATCCCGAAGGGCACGCCAAAGGCCCGAAGGTTCTCCATGGCCTGCATGATCTTGCCATACACCCCGTCGCCTCGCCGGGCATCAGTCTCACTGCGCCATCCCTCCACCGAAATTGCCGGGGTGAGGTTGCCCAGGTCCGCCAGCTTCCGCGCTGCCTCACGGTCGATGAGAGTTCCGTTCGTGTACATCATGAAGTACTGGTCTTGGTTTTCAGCAAGGATGTCGAAGAGGTCCTTTCCTTCGTTATGGTACATGAGTGGCTCGCCCCCCGAGATCACCGTGAAATGAGAACCCCACGCGTCGCGTTTCTCCTTGAGAATGCGATCAAAGACCGAGTACTCGAGGGTGTTGTGGTCTCCGGAGGAACTGGAGGCATAGCAACCCTGGCAGTGGAGGTTACAGTGCTTGGTAGGGCTGATGGTCAGGAAGCTCGGCGGATCAAAGCCGTGCGCCTTCCGAAACTCCCCGCTGCGTTCCACATCCCCAATCACGAGGTTGCCGACAAACTGCTTGATGATGCTGCGGCGCACCTGCTGCGTGATCCGTCCATCGTCCAGCGCCCGATCAACGGAATGCAGCAGATTCACCAGGGCCCGACAGCGCATCTCCTGCACCTTGCGGGGAAGGCCCTCCCGGTTCTCCTCCACGTAGGTGCGATAAAGCTGGCGTTCCCCCTGGGCCAGCGCCCAGTTGCGTAGAGGTTTGACCCGCAGTGACGCGTCGACGAGCTGCGTCGACACCCGTCCCCACAGCTTGGAAAACTCAGACGGACTACTCATGAGCATCTCCTTTCCGCACGCTGATTTCCGTGAGCCGCCCTTCGGCGTCGGGCTGCTCATGGTCGTATTCGCCTTTCCCTCGCAGTTCCTGAAAGCTGAACAGGTTTTTGTATTCGCTCTTTTCCCGGTACCAACGGTTCCCGGGGTCCCCTGTCTGACTCTCCCATAGGGGATCAGTCAGGGCCTTGAAGCGCTCAGAATAGTCGTCGACCCACTCCACCACATGGGGGTCGCGGATAATGTCCTCGGAATGCGCGTGTCCCTCAGGCACGATGTATTGCGCGACGGTCTCACGCAAGACCTGCGGGTTGTCGATGATCATGCAGGGTCGCATGAGGTTGCCGTTGTCGTTATAGGGAAAGCGGGCGCGGATGGCCTTGAAGAAGGGGGAGTTGGCCGCCTCCCGCAACGACTTGTCCCGAATGTTGTCCACGCCAAAGTGGGCGAACACGCAGGGCTCGACCCGCCCCGAGTTCAGAATGTGCAGGTAACTGCGGCCGCCCGCAAGACAACCGCCCGCGGCTGGTCCGTCGTTCCAGAAGTCGGCCAGAAATATCGGATATTTCCGCCGCAACTCGGACACGCGTCTCCCACAGAGCAGCCTCTGCTCAGGGGTGGGCACCAGCTCCAGAATGGGGTCCTTTCCAACCGGCATGAACATGAAATACCAGGCGAATATCACTCCCTTGTCGATGAAATGCTCGATGAATGCGTCCCGCGTAATGACATCGATGTTCTCACGCGTGTAGGTGACACTCATGCCGAAAAGAACGCCGTGGCTCTTGAGGCTTTGCATCGCTTTTGTCACTACCTCGTAGGTACCGCTCCCTCGCCTATGGTCCGTCTGCGCGCGAAAGCCCTCGACACTGATGGCGGGCGCCACGTTGCCCAGCTTCGCAAGTGAGCGGACCGTAGGCTCGTCCAACAGCGTCCCGTTGGTGTAGGTGAGGAAGAACATGTCGTTGTACTTCCTGAAAAGACGCAGCAGCATCTCCTTCAGGACGTATGGCTCCCCCCCTGAAATGACCACGAAGTAGATGCCAAGCTGTCTGCATTGGTCAAGGATGTTCTCCATATCGCGCTCGCTGAGCTCGCCATCCTTGGTGTAAAGCCCTGAGTAACAGCCGGTACATCTCAGATTGCATCGCATTGTCGGGCTAATCACGACCAGGCTCGGCACCCAGCTGTCCAGGGTGGCCAGTTGCCGGCGGAGCTGGTTACCCAGCACTCCCCAGTTGTAGATCAGATTCTCCACCAGCTTGCGCTTGGCGGTCTTGCCGAGCGCGCTTCCCACCCGCAGAAACAGGGTTGCCATTCCTGTGCTGTTGTCTATGTCCGCCTTCAGATTCCTCATGAATGCCGCCAGACCCGGGTTGTCCTCCACGCGGAACGCGTCCCCCCCGAGGAAGAGAAGGCCCCGAAGGTCATCGAGCCTGCCCGTGAGGGACTTCGAGACTGCCCTGGCCAGAAGCCTCTTTGCCACCTCATCCCGGATCACGTGTGTCGCTGGTTTCATCCTCCGCCTCCCCTCTTCTGTCATGTTGGCGACTTCCCGCGTGTCTGGCCCGTCTTGGAGCGTTTGGCGGGAGTCGATGAGGAGCAGCCGGGCAAACGAAACTGGCACTCCCCCAGCTTCCCCTCCATGAAACCGGCGACAACCTCGTCCACCGGGCCCCGTACGCCTTCGATCACCCGGATCCCCATGCGCTTCAGTGAATCGCAGATGCGACACGAGACTGCGCCACAGATTACGGCGTCAAGATGAAAGTCCTCCAGCACCCGCAGGAGCATCGACGGGGATTCCGTGGAAATCGGTATCTCCAGCCGGCCACGCACCTGCCCGCCGTCCAGCGTCACAACCAGAAATCGTCTGCTTGAGTCCAGCACGGTCGCCAGATAATCGTTAAACACGGGCAGCGCAATCCGTTCCATCACACAAGGAAATGCAAAGGAAATGCCAACCCCCCAATCGCTCGGAGAACAAGTCCGTAACTACTTGTCTGGTAGAATTCTAATAGACTAACTACACGATCGAGGTGGTGCTGAAATCGCCGAAGTCGCAGCTACATGTAGCGATAATGCAACTCAGGTGTTGCGTGCGGAGGACAGCGCAATTCCGAGGCGTTTGATCTTGCGATACAGAGTCGTCCTATGAATTCCGAGACTTCGGGCCGTTTCCTGGCAGTTGTAGTTGTTCGGTGATTCCTCTCTCAGAGACGGCCCGGTGATGTTCTCAGGCAGGTGTTTCGGTTGAATCTTCCCGTCCCTACAGAGCACGAAGGCACGCTCGATAACGTTCTCCAGCTCCCGCACGTTTCCCGGGTAGTGATACGCCATGAGAAGGTCAAGGGCGTCATCTGTGACGCCACCGATCTTCTTGTCCTGGATGCGGTTAAAACGCTCAATGAAATGCTCCACCAGCAGCGGGATATCCTCCATGCGTTCTCGCAAGGGAGGAACCCGTATGCGCACGACATCGACCCGGAAGTACAGATCCTCTCGAAACCGCCCCTCCCGCACCAGTTCGTCAAGATCCCGGTTCGTGGCCGCAATCACTCGAACATCCGCTTTCACCGAGCCGACGGCTCCAAGAGGTTCATAGGTGTGTTCCTGCAGGAAGCGCAGAAGCCGTACTTGAAGAACCGGAGAAATTTCCCCGATCTCATCAAACAGAAGGGTCCCTCCCTCCGCCTGCGCAATGCGGCCCGGCTTATCCCTGAAAGCATCGGTGAACGCCCCAGCCTTGTATCCGAACAGCTCTGATTCCAGCAGCGTGTCTGGAAGGGCCGCACAGTTGACCGCAACGAACGCTTTTTCCTTCCGGCTGCTAAGCGAGTGAATCGCCCGGCTGATCAGTTCCTTACCTGTCCCGGTTTCCCCTTCGATGAGCACTGTGCTGCTGGTCTCTGCAACCATGGTCAAAACGTCGAAGATCTTGCGCATTTTATGGCTGCGACTGATGATGTCCTCAAATTGCGCGGTGTGAGACAGTTCCTTGCGCAACTCAGCAACCATTGTCAGATCGCGAATGCTTTCCACCCCTCCCAGGGGCCTGCCCTCCGCGTCCTTGAACACCATCGTCGACACACTCACCGGATGGCGGCGTCCGCGAACATCAATGAGCTCAAAGGGTTTGCCGACGATGGATTTGCCCGTACGCAGAGTCTCACTGAACCCACCCCCGACTGGAAGTCGGGGGGTTCGGTGCTGGTCGGCTGAAGCCGACTGGGGCTGCCTCCCCCTTTCGAGTGAGCCGGCGGCCAATCCTCCAGCATTACCTGTTTCCGCTGCAGCCCCTTAATGCACCAAGATTGCCCATGCCATATGGCAACTGCTTTCAATTTTCTTCCCGAACATCAGCTTGCGGCACCTCGATCTTACCTATTGCTTCCTATTCGGTCGATGTGCCGCAAGCCTGCTGAAGCCTTCGTCTGAAGACGAGGGGGTTTCTGCCCTGGAGGAGTATTATGGTGCAATCACTAATGCCACGCGCTTCAGCGACGCCGTGACCACGGACGGCGAGCGCCTGCTCGGTCTGAACGACCTCTACGAAGCCGTAATGGACCGCCTCGACGCGGTAAGCTTTGCCATCACCACGCGCTACCAGAAGCACATGACGCTCCTGCAGTTCTGGCTTGCCATCGTTTTCGGTGCCACCGAGATCGGCTTCATCGCCTCCGGTATAGCTACTTGGCACTACCGCGCTGAGCTTGGCGCGGTGATTGCCTGGACCGTGGGCGTGAGCGCTGTCTCGGCGCTCATTCTCTGGGTGCTGCTCCGCGGAAAAGTCGAATGAACGGCACGATGCTGTAAGTATCAATCCAGGCTTCCCGCAAGCTCGAGCAGGTGCAGATCGAGCGGCTTCTTGTTTGTGACCACTTCGGAAAGCGATGTGGGTTTTATCTCTCCTTTGATCAGGCCAACCAGGACTCCCACCTCACCGCGCTCCAATTGATCGGTTGCCGCAGCGCCGAGTCGGCTGGCAAGAATCCGGTCAAACGCCCCGGGATTGCCTCCCCGCTGAACGTGGCCCAATCTTGTCGACCGGAGGTCAAAGCCAAGCCTCTCGTGATGTTCGGCGAAATAGGCTGCAAGTTTATCTGCGTTATATTCGGACCCTTCCGCGACCACGATGATCGCATGGGGCTTTCCTTTTTCGTAGGCTGCTTTGATCCGTTCGGCAAGGATCTCGGGATCCGTCCTCACCTCAGGGATGACGACAGCCTCCGCGCCGCCCGCGATGGCAGTCATCAGCGCCAGATAACCGCAATCTCTGCCCATGACCTCAAGAATGAACGCCCGCTGGAGCGACGATGCAGTGTTTTTCAATCGGTCGAGAGCTTCCAGAGCGATGTTCAGAGCCGTGTCCACGCCGATTGTCATCTCAGAACCATACAGATCGTTATCAATCGTGGAGGCGACGCCCACGACAGGGAAGTCCATTTGGGACAGCGCATAGGACCCTGTTTGTGATCCATTACCGCCGATGACCACCAACCCTTCAATGTCATGTTCGCGCAGAGTGCTCACCGCTTTCAGCTGGGCAGCTTTCGTCTTGAAGTCTGGACAGCGCGCACTTCCCAGGACGGTTCCTCCTCTCTGGATTATCCCGCCTACTTCGCGTGGACCGAGAGGGACGGCGTTCCCTGAGATCAGCCCCATGAATCCCTGCTCAAAACCAATAACTTGCCATCCCCGGTTCAGACCTGTGCGCGCAACAGCACGTATCGCGGCGTTCATGCCGGGCGCATCACCACCACTCGTCAATACGGCTATCCGTTTCATAATGGCATCCTCCACAGACCGTCGGAATCACCTGCCTGCAGGCTCACGCGTCCCTGGGAGACGTCAGGCTTGCTCGACCGAGAGACCCACGTCTCCCGGTTCAGGCTGCAGGACGCATTATAGCAACCCTGAGCAGACTGGATATCGCGAGAAACACCAGGGCCGCCACGAGCGTATATGCGATCAGGAGCAGGGGAATGGGGGCCATCAGCCAGCCTTCCGCAGCCAGAAGGGTGACAATACCAACATCGAAAAATGAGCTGAGCAGTACAATGCGGCCCGGATGCGGCGGGCCCCAGAAAAATCCACGGACGCGCGTCAGATACAGGACTGCCTGCGCGCCGGCGAAGACCACCCAGATGAAAATCAGGGTCTGGGTCTCAGCAAGTCCCAGTCCGAACATGCGCCGTCCGAACCAGTACACCGCGCCACTCATGACAAGAAAGAAGATCGCAATGCTCAAAGCGGTCGTGATCAACGGACGAACGAGCCAGCGATCCGGGCGAGGCGAAGGAACCACTTGATCCGTTGAGACCGTCATGGTTGCCACATCTGTTGTAAGCATCAACAGGACAATCAGAACGGGGTTGAGCAGGAACACGCCGAGCAAAACGACCCCCAGGGTGAGAAACAACGGGATGCCGATTTTTCGGATCATCATCGTGAGCACGAAGTTGCGCATTCGCTGGTAGATGCGACGGCTGCCAGTGATCGCCACGATGATTTCGGCGAGCCCCGCGCGAGTGAGAACCAGGCTGGCCGCGGTCCTGGCGACATCGGTCGAGGTCGCCACCGCGATACCCACGTCAGCCTGGCGGAGCGCGGGTGCATCGTTCACCCCATCGCCGGTCATTCCGACGACATGGCCTGCCTTCTGCAGCGCATGGATCAGATGGTATTTGTCCTGAGGCAGGACTCCGGCAAAGGTCCCGAATCGACTGATTGTCTCTACATCGAGATCCTCACGGAGGGTCCCGGCGGGTGCAATCTCGCCTGGGATTCCGACCTTCAAGGCGACTGCCCGTGCGGCGGCTTCACCGTCGCCGGTAACGAGCACCACACGCATACCCATTTCCTCCAGATTCTTCACCAAAGCCTTTGATTCAGGTCGCAGCGGATCATCCAATGAGATCAAACCCGCTATGTGGATGTTCGACTCTCCTCCCGTCGCAACCGCCAGAACGCGCGATCCATCCGCGGAGAGCTTCTCGACCTGAGCGGCGACATCCGCCCATGGTTGGTGGACCAGCTCCGCAATCACCGATGGGGCGCCCTTGATGACATGTATCTGTTGTCCATCCTGATGAATTACCGCCTCGGAGCGTTTCGAGCTGGGATCAAACGGCATGAACTCCAGTGGTTGACTGGAGGTTATGCTCACGCCACGCTCACGCGCAGCCCGGAGGATCGCGAGATCCAGCGGGTCCTGCGTCGCTTCGGCAGAAGCCAGGGCGGCCAGGTGCAGTACATCGTCTGGGGTCGAGGAATCCAGCGGCTCCACACGTTCGACAGTCAGGCGGTTTTCGGTGATCGTGCCTGTCTTGTCCAGGCATACAGTGTCCACCGCCGCAGCGTCCTGGATCGCCGAGAGGCGCGTTGCGAGGACTCCGTTTTGTGCCAGTGCGCGAGCGCCCATCGCCGCGGTCATCGTAAACATTGCGGGCAGCGCCACGGGGACGGCGGCGATCATCAGCATCAGGCCAAAGGGAAGCATTCCCAAGACCGGCATCCCCCGGATGATCGTCGCTGCGAACACCGCCGCCGCCAGCAGAGCAACCAGCACACCCAGGTACCTGGAAATCTTCAGGATCAGGAGCTCAAGACGGCGTGGCGGCTCGGCGGTCCTGACCAATTCTGCCGTTTTCCCGAAGGCCGTTCTCTTCCCCGTCGCCGTGACTGTCCCCGTCGCCTCGCCGCGATTGACCGACGATCCCGCATAAACGGTACCCCCAGGATCGCAATCAACAGGCAGCGACTCACCAGTCAACTGCGATTGATCCACCTGGACGTGGCCGTCTGTGAGGCGGACATCCGCCGGGACGATGTCGCCGTTTCTCAAGTACACGACGTCATCCGGCACGAGCCCGGCAGCCGGGATCTCCTGCCAGCGGCTGTCACGCCGCACGCGCGCGGTGACATTCAGGCGCTGTCGAAGCAGGGCCAGCGCTTGACGGGCTCTGGTCTCCTGCAAGTAGCCAATCCCCGCATTGAACGCGAGCAGGGCGAAGATGACGACCGCTTCGATCCATCGCCCCAGGACCATGTCCAGGATGATGGCTATCTCAAGCATCCAGGGCACCACGCCCCAGAACTTGCGCACCAACGCCTTAAGTCGGTGCGGCTGCATTTGGGCAACGGTATTCTGCCCATACTCCCTCAGACGTTCAGCCGCTTGCGAAGCTGTAAGTCCATCCGCCGAAGACAGTTCCTGAATGCTCGTTTGCATACCACCCTCCTGCACTGAGATTCAATCAGCGCGTTTCATGGACGGTACTCGCGTTTTATTCGCGGACCAGATCAGGATTCGCCTCCAGTTTTGCTTTCAGCTCTTTCTGAAGCTGCTCCTTGGGAATGGTCCTTGCCAGCTCCCGTACGTACTGGTCATCATGGGGAAATGAAATTGCGTTCCACAGGCAGCCTACCTGGCAGTTGTTGCACCCCACCATGCAGTGATCCTGGAAGAGCACCACCGCCTTCTTCTTTTCAGGATCGTACCCGAAAACGTTTCGCTTCTCCCCGCATGTCACAACGCAAAAACCGCAACCGGTGCACTTGTCACTGTCGATCACCGGACCCCACGTGATCTTTGCCCGATCGATTCCGTGCCATTTCGCGAAAAAATCATCAGCCATTACCCGGCTCTCCTCCTGTGTCGCCGCCCCTGATAACGTGATCGGGAAACTTCTCCAGTCGCGCCTGAAGCTCTTTCTTCACCGTCGGCAGGACCTTGTACTTGGACATCGCCCGCTTGACGAACTTATCCGGCGCTTCGGGGAAGGTTATTGCCGTCTCAGGACACACCCTCCCGCAGGTGGTGCATCCCACGGCACAATTGCCCGGGTTCGCCACGATGTACTTGTTCTCAGCCTTCACCCAGGCGAAGACGCCGCTTCCGCAGCTCAACAGGCACAACCCGCAGTTTGTGCATTTCGATTCGTCGATCGTCGGATGCCAGACAAAGTTCGACCGTCCGACCCCATGCCATTGCTTTTCCGCCATTGCGGCCACCTCCGCTAAAGATTCTCGACGCCCTGTTCTATTCTCAATTTACTGATTGGGCTTTGCGAAAATCGTCCCTTGGCCGCCAGCAATACTCGAGAAGGTGAGCCCGAAGAGCCTGCCGCTGAGAAGTGCAAGGACAAACAACACGACGAAGAACAAGATCAGGAACAGAATCAGGAGACCGACCGTCCCTGCATTGGACAGCGTGAGCGAAGGCTGCGACACGAACATGCTGAGAATCACACAGCCCCGATCAGAATAAAGGGCTTCTGTTTGTCTTTTGTTGATAGGTTAGCCATCCCGCTTCTCCTTCTGCCTGCGGCGCGCGCACGACTATCTGAGCAGCCCCTGGATGATCATTTCAGTTGCCGCCTCCTCGTCCATACCCCGCGCAAGAAGGGTCTGAAGCTGCCGGGAGTCCACGCTGCCGATTGCCGCCTCATGGGTCACATGCGCGCGGGGATCGTTGACCCGGACGATCGGGACCGCCACGGCTTTTCCCCTTCCGTGGAGAATCTCCTTGCAGTCCACGTGTCCCCGCGCTCCCGGGGCGTTCGCTTCGATTTCGTTGAAGATCTCGGCCCGTGCCTCGTCCGTCAGGGCAATGTGGGAGGTGAGAACCGCGCGGGATTCCGCTCCATTCAGGATGGCCGTTTCATGCACGCGAATGCGGTCATCGCCCCGGCCGAACATGCTCACCTTCATTTCCGCAACCGACTGAAAGCCGCAATCCACCCGGTAGTCGATATCCACCTCGCCCGCGCGGCCAGAGGTGAGCTGGAAGCTCGAGCTGAAGCGGGCCCCGTCGAACAGGCGCACCCGCGTCTTGGGGACCACGACGACGCCTCCTGCCGGGCCATGCACATGGCGTTCCCGGTAGACGAACTCGGCGCCTTTTTCGACGGTGACGTCCGCATCCATGACATGACGGACCTCAACGGCGTTGGGAAAAGTGCAATTCGCCAGGAAGGTGGCCCGCGCGTTCTGCTCGATATGAGTTTCAAGAGTGATACGTTGAAGGCCCTTCGCCGGCACCATCCCGAAACAGAACTGCACCGGTTGTTCCAGAACTGTCCCCGCCGTGACGCGGATTTTCACGCTCACCCCGTCGGCTTGTTCCTCTGGTTCCACGAGGAGCCCGGGAACCAGGACGGAGCGCAGCACCCGATTGCCATGGATCTCCACGTGAGCCACGCCCGGCGCGAAGGAATGTCGGCCGATCGAATCGAGAAGCTCCCGCAGCAGGCGCGTGGAGTCCATGACGGCCGTCTTTCCGTCGCCGGCGACACTCATGAGGCAGCTCCGACAGCATTCTTGTCTGGTACGTTCACATGCTTGCAGGGCAGACACGTACCCTCGAAATAAGGAATGATCTTGTCCGCGGTTCCCTTCTCGATCAGCCGGCCGGCGCAGAGCAGGAATGCGTGATCCGCATGCCTGAGGACCGACAGGCTGTGGGTGATCAGGATGACAGTGGTTCCTCTTTCCCGCAGGCCCTGAATGGCTTCCAGGATGAAACGCATGGCGTCCATATCCACCCCGGAATCGGGTTCGTCCATCATGACGATCCGCGGGTTCATGGCAAGGATGGATGCCAGCTCGATCCTCTTGCGTTCGCCCCCTGACAGCGTGCGGTCGACCGCCCGATTGGCGTAGAGAGCGGGGCCGAGCCCGACCATGGCCAGTGCCTCCCGTAGCGTTTCTTCACGCTTTTGCAGAGCCCCGGCAAGGATGAACTCGGCCACCCCGAGCCCTTCGAACCGGGCCGGCTCCTGCCAGGCCAGGGTCAGGCCACGTCGAGCCCGCTCGTGGATGGGGAGATCGCGAATCGAGGTTCCATCCAGGAGGATGTCACCTGAGGTCACGTGGTAGCCAGGCAGGCCCATGATGGAGTGCGCCAACGTGCTCTTCCCTGCCCCGTTCGGCCCAACGATCGCATGCACGTATCCACTCCAGATATCCAGAGTGATCTCGTGAAGCAGGGTTCTCCCGCCGGCCTGGACGCACAGGCTCTGTACGGACAGAACTTCTTTCGGCTCCCCATCAAACCTCATGGCATGCTTAACCGCAGCACCCCGGCCCGGCATTCGGTCCGCAGGTGGGACCGCTGCCGCTGCGGCGCAGAATCGATACGCCCGAAGTCAGGAGCTGACGTGTGCCCTTTCCGTGGCACTGCGGGCACTCCGGGGCGAGTCCCATCTCTTTTTCCCGGATGCTGGCACGCACTTCGAAAACGGCCTGGCAGCGCTGGCATTGATAGTCGTACAAAGGCATGGTGATGGCCCCCTCAGCAAGTGGAATGTTTGGCAAAGACCGCGAAGTTCAATCCAAGAAGCTCGGTGATTTCCGTGTTGATTTCCTTCAGGAAATCGATGGCCCCCTGTTGAGAACCGGCATATTCCATGACAACCGGGTCATCCTGCGCCTTCTTCTGAAGCTCCCGCAGGGTGTCGATGTCTGCCTGGGTCATGCCGCCGTTGGCCTGCTGCTTGCGGATACTGGCCTGCGCTTCCGAGAGGCGATCCAGGAGACCCCGTGCTTCGGAGTTTCCATCGAGGCGAGAACGAGCGTTCACGTAACGTGCCAAGGGTTCGGAAGCCAGCAGGCTTTCACACAAGGATTGAGTGGCCTCTTGCAAAGCGGAAGGGATTTCAGGTTGCATCTCTCCGCCTCCTAGCCGCAGCAGCTTGCGCCGCACGAGGCGGCGTAGTCCAGTCCAATGGATTCGGACAACATGTCGCCCAACGTCTGGCAGAGGGCTGCCAGTTCTGACTGCGTCCTGGAATATTCCACGACGGAGGGAATAGTGACAAACGCCTGATACAACGCATCAAGATCCGCGCGCTGTTCGGCGCTCGCCTCTTTGAGCATGAAAAGCACGCGCAGGGATTGCTCTTTCTGCTGATAGGCCCGCATGGCCTCCTGCGCCGTCCCATCCTGCCGGAACCGTTCCGAGGCATGCTCGAACGCCTTGAACTGGGGCGTTTCAGCCAGAGAAGCGGCGAAGCCGTGGGCGGCACGCTTCACCGTTTCGAGAGTGACAGTTTCTACCATATAATACGCTCCCTTCGTTCAATCCCTTTTGAGCGCCTGCCTGAGCAGCAGGCCAATTTCCCTTTCGATGTCATCGCGCACCGCGCGAAATACCTTCATGATCTCCTCATCCGTTCCTGTCGCTTTTGCCGGGTCGGGGAAACCTCGATGAATTCGCCTTCCTCTTCCCAGCCATATTGGACATTCCTCCGCCGCCGAATCGCAGACGGTGACGACGAGATCCAGGTCAACGTCCCGAAACTCATCCAGTCCCTTGGATCGTCCCTGGTGATTGATCCCGATTTCCCGAAGCGCTTCCAGTGCCTTGGGGTGGACAGAACCCGAGGGCTTCGTCCCAGCGCTGAAAGCCTGCCATACATTGCCCAGCCGGGCGTTGACGATGGCTTCCGCCATCTGCGAACGGCAGGAATTGCCGGTACAGAGAAAAAGCACTTTTCGCTTCATGCGCGCTCCCGGCCCAGCAAAGCCTCGATCGTACAAGAGCCTCTCACGTCGCGACCTTCGCCCCGTAGAGTTGATCGGCCAACTCAGAGAGCGTCGCCACTCCCTTCACCTCACGGGGCATGAGCGGTATTTGCACAAGCGGAAGACCGAAACGTTCGACGATTTCCGCCAGATACTTTTCCTGCATGGCTCGACGGGCCCGTACAAACGGCGTGTATGCCCGTTCGCGGGGAATGACAAAATTCGCCACCACCAGGCCGGGGTGAATCCCCACGGTTGCCAGTTCCTGCGCAGCGCGCCATGCCTCCAGAACAGGTGTTGCTTCGGGATACATGACAAAGGCGAAAGTGCTTTGCTCCTGGTCGCGCATCATGTCGATCACCTGCCCGAATCGTTGCTTGGCAATATCATCGGCGGCGGAAGCATCCACCGAGGCAAAGACTTTCACGTCGATCTGCTTGCTCCAGTCGATGGGCAGCTCCAGCAGGCGCAGGGTGTGCCCTGTCGGGGCGGTGTCGAACACCACCGCCTGCCAGTCCGGCTGGGAAGCATACTCGATGAACTTGTCGAACGCCGCCATCTCCTCGGTGCAGGGCGAGTTGAGCTCTTCCTCCATCACCGCGATCGCCGATTCGGGCCGACCGCGCCCCCGGGCATCCCCGAGGATACGCGCCTTGTAGGTCTCCGCCGCAGTCTTCGGGTCGATCTTGACCGCCCATAGGTCAGGCTGCCCTCCGACGGTGGTGATTTCGTCCCCAACGGGGGTGTCCAGCACGTCGCCGAGATGCGCGGCCGGGTCGGTGGTCAAAAGCAGGGTCTTGTGTCCCTGCCGCGCCAGCCAGACGGCGGTGACGCACGAGGCGACGGTCTTGCCCACACCGCCCTTGCCGGCAAAGAACAGGGTTCGACGACGACCGTTCGGCTGGATGCGGGCGCGGATGTCCTCGAAACTCGATGCAAAATCCTCCCCGACGGTTTTCTCATTGGCCGCGTCAGACTCCACCCGAGCCTTTTCACCGTCAAAGAAGATTCTCCCCACTCCTCGAAGGCCCTCCGCCCCCATGATTTCGCCTGACAGCAGGATCATGCGCTTCTGGGGCATGGCGAACTCGCGCTCGATCTGAGCGATATAATCCGCTTGCATTTCCGCGCGGGCGGCGAAGAGAGGATCTTCTGCATCGTCCGACTGGATGATTCCGTTGACGATCAGGCGGAAGTTGCTGATTCCCAGTTTTTCCAGCTCGCCGATGGCGCGTCGTGTCTCACGAATGGCGATGGCTTCGGGGTGCAGGACGAACACAAAGGTCGAGAACGATGTGTTGCGCAAGGCGGCAAGGGCCCGTTCATACTTGAGCTTGGCGTCCTGAATGGCGGCGGCAGGACCGATGCAGGTCTGCCCGCTTCCTGCGCTGGCGGCATCTATGGACTGCGTCCATTCGGCGGGCAATTCCAGCAAACGGATGGTGTGGCCGGTCGGGGCGGTATCGAAAATCACCACGTCATAGGCGTTTTCGCCTTCGACTGGTGATTCCAGGAAGTCGGTGAAACGGTCGAAGGCGGCGACCTCCGCCGTGCAGGGGCCGCTCATCTGTTCCTCCATCACCTGCACCATCTGGGGAGGGAAGGCGGCGCGGATGGGCGCCATGGCGCGGTCAATGTATTCCTGGGTCGACTTATCGGGATCGATTTCCATGGCGGCGAGGCCCGGCACGCCGGCAATCGGGGTGACCTGGTGTCCGATCTCCTGCTCAAACACGTCGGAGAGGTTCGAAGCCGGATCGGTGGTGACGATAAGGGTGCGCTTTCCCTGGTCAGCATAGCGCACGGCGTGCGTGCACGCCATGCTGGTTTTTCCCACTCCGCCTTTTCCGGAAAAAAAGATGTATTGGGTCATCGGGCAACTCCATTCAGCAATGCTTTGATCTCGTCCATTCCCGGATAAGCACCCGTTTTGATTACCTTGCCCCGCACGACGGTGATCGGAAGAGATTCCATCTGCTTTTCACGCACCAGTCGCATCACCTCCGCGTTGCCAAGAAAGGCCTTGGGATTGCTGCTCATCTGGTAGCGTTCCACGCGCAGGTTGTCGCGCTGGAGGGTCAGGATCATCTCGTTGACATCCAGCAGGGTCTGGTCAAGCGTGGGTCCGCAGAGTCCCGTAGGACAACACATTGGCGGATCGAAGAACTCTATGTCCGCGGGAAGGGGCTTGGAAGGAACAACATTCAAGATTGAAATGGGTTCACTCATGATGCTTCGTCTCCTTTGATTCCGTCTACGATTTCCGACTGAGAGCTTCCGGGAGGCACTGGGACGCTTGTGGCCCGCACGTGAGACGCCGAGGCTGGATGCGATCCGGGTCAAAGAACGCGCTGAAAGCGTCGGTGAGCTTCTCAAGCGCTGCTCGGTTGACCGAATAGTATACCCAGCGGGAGTCAACAGGGTCGCGTTCGGCATTCACCAATCCGATCTCTCGCAAGACGCCCAGGTGATGCGAAGTCAGGTTGGGCGCCATGCCCGTTTCAGAGCCCAGCTCGCAGTTGCACTGGACTCCCTGAATGATCAGATGAAGCAACCGCAACCGTGAGGGTTCCGCAAGCGCCTTGAGCCAGCGGGACAGCTCCCGCAGGTTGGCAGGCGGCGATTTGATATCCTCTTGGGGAAGAGAATAGTTCAACATGAATTGAAATATATAGACACCTGCAATTTCTGTCAATAGGACCCAGCCCCGCTGCCGGCGATTCGTCTTGCAGCTTGCCACCTTTCAGACCCCTGCGGCCGGCTCATTGTGTGGCGCGTTGTTTTACCAGTTCCTTGTCATCACATCCGCCGCACTCGATCTGAAGCGTCACATGGCCGATGTCGAAACGATCCGATAGAAGGTGTTCTATCCGACCGCGAACCTCGCCGCTCCTGCTGATGAGCATGTCCTCGACCTCAACATGAGCTTCTGCGTGCACATCGTGCTCTCCCACAGACCAGATGTGCAAATGGTGCACGTTCTTCACGCCGGAAACTTCCCCGATGGCATCACGAATCGATGTAAGGGATACCCCCGAGGGTGCCCCTTCCATGAGGACGTGGACCGCCGCAAGAAGGGTTTCTATGCTCTCCTTGCCGATGTACAGGCCGATTGCGATGGTTATGATCGGATCGATCCAATAGAGCTTCCACAGCATGATTGCGATGCCCCCGATGACGACACCGACTGACGAGACGACATCGCTGAGCATGTGCAGATATGTCGCCTTGATGTTCAAGCTGTCGCGGGCGCCGCGCTTGAGGATCAGTGTTCCAGCGAGATTGGCAGCAATCCCCACCACCGCAACAAGCGTCATGAGTTCCCCGTGCACGGCTTCCGGATGAGCGAGCCGGCGAGCGGCTTGGTAGAAAAGAAACAGCGTGATCGCTATCAGAGCCGCTGAATTGACAAACGCGGCCATGATCTCCGCCCTCTTCAATCCGAAAGTATGACGGGCCGAGTTTGGGCGGCGCCTCAAGCGGATTGCGCCATAGCTGATCACGACTGAGGCTGAGTCGCCAAGGTTATGGAAGGCATCAGAAACAAGGGAAAGGCTGCCCGAGGCGATGCCCCCCACAAGCTCCACGGCGGTAATCACGAGGTTGAGCAGCAACGTCACGAGCAGTCGCAAACCTGATGTGTCATGTGCCCGGGAATCGGCACCTTGATAAGGCTCGGCCATATCTTCTCCTTTATGGCAATATTACCATAAAGGAGAAAATCCGTCAATACGGAGGGCGGGCTGCGATCTGGATGCCTACCAGCCTCGCACCTTTTTCCGTTTTCATTGAAAACGTTGCCGGTGCCGTGATGAGGCACTGCTGCTCGCCGAGGGAGGAGGTTTGCCCGTTCACCGTGACATCCGCCTGGCCCGCCAGGACCAAAAAGATAACATGGTCGGACATCTCGCATCTGGGAATCTCACCGCCCTGCGGCAATTCGATAATGCGGGCTTTGAACTCTGGAGCTCGATAAAAAACGTTCATGTCTCTTTGCGCATAAGGCTGGACTTCCATGCCACCAAGGTCAAACACCTTCATTTTCTTCTCCTCCAATAGTCCCGCCCGTTTGGGTGCGGCCTACCTGCGTCATTACGGCTGGTATCTCTTTGGTTCATAGCACCCACTTACGTTGGATGTTATGAAGGCTGAACAGGAAAAGTCCCACTGTAAAGATGAGCAGCACCGGGAAGCTCACCCAGAGCGGCAGGATCCCCTCTCGGTTGATGGCCGCTTTCAAGATGTCGGTCCCATAAGTGAGAGGCAGCAGGTAAGACAGCGGCCGCAGGAACACCGGCAGGCTGCTGACGGGGATGAATAGCCCACAGAGGAACAGCATCGGGAAGCGGAAGAAGTTGGAGAAAGTCTGCGCCTCGAAGACCTCCTTCACGGCCACCGAGATGAACAACCCAAGGAACGTGCTGACGGCGGCGGTGAGCAGAATGCTTCCAACTACCGCAGGCCAGTTCAGCGTGGAAAGGTCAACCAGGAAGGCCGCCACCAGGATCGGCAGAAGCGCGTTGAGCGCACCAAAGACGATCGCCCCGCCTGTTTTGGCCAGCATGAGCAGGTTCAGGTCGAGCGGAGCCAGGAGGAGCCTCTCGAAAGAGCGGCTCCTGCGCTCGAAGGTGATGGTCACCGCGAGCATTGAGGTGGTGCCGAACAAGACGGACATGGCCACCACCCCCGGCAGGAGTGCCCGGATATCGAGGGAGGTCTGGGAGCGGAGGTAAAACATCAGCATCCAGGCGAACGGGAAGATCAGGCCCCAGCTGAGGTTGGGCGGCTTCAGGTAGTAGGTCTTCATGTCCTTGCGGACTATGGCCCAGAAGGCGAGCCGGGCATTCATTTCTTCCCGCCTTCCCGTTCCTGCTTCATCCGTTCGATCTCAATACCGGTGACTCGCACGAATACCTCCTCCAGGGTAGGGCGGACCAACTTCGCTTCCGTTACCTTCACGCCCTGCGTGGACAAAAAGCGCAACAATGGCAGGAGCTCAATGTGTCCTTTGGAGACTACCTGCAGGCTTCTTTCGTCCCGGTTCAAAATAGAGTACTCGGGAAACTGCACGCGCAGGGCCGCCGGCAACCCCGGGTCCTCCATCTCCATCTCCATCTCCATCTCCATCGACACCTGCAGTATCGTTTCCTGCTGGTGCGCCTGCATCAGTTCATCCAGGGAACTGACCCGGATAATCTTCCCGTTGACAATGAAGGCGATGCGGTGGCAAAGCCTCTCGGCCTCTTCGATGTAATGGGTGGTCAGGAAAATCGTGGTACCCCGGCGGTTTAGATCGCCGATGAGAATACGAATCTGCCGGGCGCTGGCCACGTCGATACCAGTGGTCGGCTCATCCAGGAACAGGATCTTTGGCTCATGGATGATGCCAGCCGCGATTGTGAGCTTGCGCTTCATGCCCTTCGAGTACGCCTTAAAAAGTCGCTTCCCGGTTTGGGCCAGCCCGAACTGCTCCAGCAGCTCGCCGGCCTTTTTCTCCCGCTGTCGCTTTCCCAGGCCATAGAGGGCGGCGCAGAACGTGAGATTCTCGAAGCCGCTCAGCTCTTCGTAGAGGTTGCTCTCATCGGGCACTATCCCCATCATCGCCTGAGCCGTCTTGGGTCGGTGGGTGTATTCCTCGCCTTCGAGGAAAACGGACCCAGCGGTCGGACGAGCCAGACCGGTGAGCAGGTTGATGGTTGTGGTCTTGCCGGCCCCGTTGGGGCCCAGGAAGCCGAAGATCTCCCCCCGGCGCACGCTGAAGCTCACGCCGTCAACGGCGGCCACCGCCTCGAACCGTTTGACCAAGGTGTCGGCCCTCAGGACCTCCCCAGCCGTGCCCTCCACGTCTGTGCGCCGTCCCATAGGGGGCGGCACTGCGTCCAACTCTGGCATTTCCCGCGCCCTCGACCTACGTCCGCTTTCCCTGGGTAGCGCAGGGATGCTCGCGGGCCTCTCCGTGGCACTCCTGGATCTGTTCAGGTGTGCAGATCTCGGGTCTTCCCTTCACGCGGTCCGGTTTTTCACAGCAACACTCGCGGCTTCTTTCCTTGCAGCACATGTGGCCTCCTGTCACGGCTTTTTTCGCCGTCGCTTCGTTCCCATGATATGAGAGGTCTGCTCTATGGTTCCATCTTCGCGACCAAGGGCGCTGGATCGCCAGCGGCAGCAGCTTCTCCCGTCTCAGCCGACACTGCGGGCGGTTCTTCTGGAAAGCTGTCAATGGCATGCCGAAGCTCCTGCAACCTCGCCCTGTTAAGGGTGTAATGCACCATGTAGCCTCTCTTTTCGCCCCTCACCAAGTCCGCCTGCCGGAGCACGGCCAAGTGCTGAGAGACGGCCGGCTGGCTGATTTGGAGAGACCGGGTGATGGCGTTGACGCACAGCGGTCGGCCCGAGATCAACCGGATAATCTTCAGGCGAACCGGAACAGAGAGCGCTTTGTGCAACCGGGCCAGCTCTTCCTCATTCATAAGCATATGCGAATTGACTTATAATAGTCTGTCGATTGATTGCTGTCAACAGCCATGTTCCTTCCCGCTGGTCGCTGATCGTGTGCCTGTGGGATTTTCTCTTGTCGGCGACCCCGACCAGCGGAGGAGCTCGAACAGCAACAGGCGGAAGGCAGGGTTTGCGCGGTGCGAAGTTTCTTCACACCTAAGGTCAGATTTGGAAAAAACTGCGCAGTTGACCCGTTGGCGTGAGCCGTTTCGCCGGACACTGCAAGACCTTGAGTCCAAGAGACACGCACGTTTTCTCTTGCAAAATGCGCCAAATAAGCCCAAATTTCTATTTTCCAAGATCCATACGGCGAGACAGCGACGATGGCACGCTTTTTGCTCAACACATGGTGACGGATCGTGAATCCGTCGGCCGCGACACAGTTCGCGGCCATCTTTCCTTCAGGAGCGTGCAACATGAAAAAGCTCGCGTTCATTCTCGTGGCGGCTCTGGCGGTCGCCGGCGTCGCATCTGCTCAGGCTGTACCGTGGGGTCCATACGCGTACTCCGCGGACCAGACCAAGCTTGTCAAGGTCGACGGTAAACTCGCTCTTATCAACGGCATGATAGGCCTGAGCGCAGGCGACAAGACCTACTACACGCCAATGATCACAAGGCTTGTGGGCTTTGTGAGCGGGCTCAGTGAAGGGTCTTCCGTGAAGCTCGAGGGCTACGAGTACCCGCTTGCGTATGCGCCCGGGTATTCGATGCTGGCCGTCACAAAGCTTACCCTCAACGGAAAAGACTACAACCTCGGCAGTTACGGGCCGGGCTTCGGTCCTGGGTACGGCATGCACGGCGGGCCGCGCGGCGGCATGTGGGGGCGCTGGTAAGAAAGGCATCCCGCGCGATTACAAGGGGCCGGCTGAAAGCCGGCCCCTTGTGCCTCGGGTGCTGCCCAGGGAAGCCAACGTGTATTGCGTGACCATCAGCCGCCAGGGCGGCACACCCCATCCGCAGCGCGCGGAAACGAAAGAACCATTACGAAGGAAGGAACGCTATGGAGATTGCGCGGCTTGAGAACGTCACAAAATTGTATCGCACGGATGGGCTGGTGGTGCCGGCACTGCAGGGAATCAACCTTTCCCTCGAGGACGGTGCTCTCATCTCGTTCGTCGGCCCATCGGGCAGCGGCAAGACAACGCTTCTGAATCTCCTGGGCTGTCTCGACAAACCCACTGACGGAACGGTCACCGTCGCCGGTGAGGATATCGCCGGGTTCACCCGTACGGGTGCGGCGCGATTCAGGGGCAGTACCATCGGATTCATATTCCAGAGCTTTAATTTGATCCCGGTCCTCACGGTTTATGAGAACGTGGAATACCCGCTGATCATGGTCCGCAAAGAGCCGGGCGAGAAGCGACGGAGCAAGATCCTCGATCTGCTGGAAAGGGTGGGGATGGCTGATCAAATCTCCAAGTACCCGGCACAGCTTTCCGGTGGACAGAAACAACGAGTCGCCGTTGCCAGGGCGCTCGTGACGGAGCCCAAAATAGTCCTGGCAGATGAGCCGACGGCCAACCTGGATCATGTGACGGCCTTTTCGGTCATCGGCCTGATGCACGAAATGAGAGAGAAATTTCAGACCACCTTCATCTTTGCCACGCACGATGAGAAGGTCGTCAGCAAAGCGGACATTATCTACTCGATGGAGGATGGACGGATCGTCGACAGACGAAGGAACAGCGGCTTTTCGTCCAAGGAGGTTTCCCATCATGAACATCGTTAAAATCGCCTTTCGCAATCTCCTGCGATACAAGCGGCGCACCGCGCTCACCGGGGCTCTGATCATCATCGGCGTGACCCTGGTCATCGTGTTCGGCGGGGTGGGTAACTCGTTCAAAAACGAGGTGATCGGTACTCTCACCGGCTCGTCGCTGGGGGACATCCAGATACACAAGAAGGGGTACGTGAGCTCAATCGACACTCTTCCCCTGGACATGAACATGCCGGAGCCCGCGGTGAAAGCCCTCGAGGCGCTCCTGAACAAGAATCCACAAATTGGATCCTACTCGGAGCGGATTCGATTTGGCGCGATGATAAGCAATTTCGTGACCACCACCAGTGTGCGGGTCACCGGCGTCATGCCCGAGCGGGAGACCGCGACGTTGCCGGGTCTTCGCGACCGCATCAAAGAAGGTGACGCCTCCGCGGATTTCGTTCCTCCGGGGACGATCGTGATTCCCGAGAATCTCGCCGCCGGGTTGAACCTGAAGGTGGGTAGCGAGGTGGTGCTCGTGGCCACCAACAAGGACGGTTCGGTGAACGGGCTCACGCTTACCGTGGCGGGGATTACCGAAAACCTTTCCGGCCCAAGTGGAAGGGACGGATATCTGAATATCCAGGACGCAAGAACACTCCTGCGCATCGACAACGGTGAAGTCAGTGAAATCGCAATACGGCTTCAAGACTTCGACACGCTGGATCAAACGTACGCGAAACTGCAAAGCGCTCTTGCAACGCTGAGTGGGCCGCAGGGCCAAAACCAGCAGACCAAACCGGCAGGTGCGGCGGGCGGATCCCAAAGCGCAGACCAGCAGGGCAGTCCGGCAAAGGCGGGAGGACCGCAGAACGAGAAGCAGGGACTCGAGATCCATACCTGGAGCGCACTCTCGCCATTCTCGTCTGTTGCGCAGATGATCACCCTCTTGCTCGCGATGATCCGAATCGTCCTGGTGTTCATCGTGCTCATAAGCGTCCTGAACGTCATGATGATGTCCGTCTACGAGCGGGTCGGGGAAATCGGCACGATCGCGTCCATGGGCACGGTCCCGTCGAAGATACTGAGGCTCTTCCTGACCGAAGGGCTCACGCTTGGATTGTTGAGCGCGGTTACCGGCACCGTGGCAGGCGTCGCGGCCCTGCTCATCGTCAAGGCGCTGAAGACGCACATTACCTTTGGGAGGATCTCTGTGGTGCTTGCTCCGAACATACCGACAATGGAGATCCTTCTCGCAATTGGAGTGGTACTCGTGGTCTCCGCGCTTGCAAGCCTCCAGCCTGCGCTCAAAGCGTCGAGAATGGAGCCGGTTGAAGCGTTGAGGCATGTCTAGTCGAGGGAGGATATGATGAAATCATTCGGGAAGGCGGTCTGGCTGGCAATTCTCGTTGCCGCGACTACCGCTGGCGCGCTGTTCGCTCAAGATGGCAGCGAAATATTGAAACGAATCGATGCGAAGTTGATGCCGGAGAGCTACGAATCCTACCGGCAATTGATCGACGTATATCCCGACGGAAAGAAGAAGGAATACGTCGTCTATACCGTCAAGAAAGGCACGGACAAGGTCGCCCTCCTCTTTCTCTCTCCGGAAAGTGAAAAGGGCCGAAGCACGCTGCGGCTCGGCGAGAACATGTGGCTTTACATTCCAAATGTGGGCAAGCCCATCCGCATCACGAGCCTGCAGTCGGTCACCGGCGGCGTGTTCAACAACGCCGACATCATGCAGGTGGATTACAGCGCCGACTATACCGTGGCGAAGGCAGAACGGAGTGCTGACGGCTACCTGCTGGATCTTAAGGCGAAGAATGACACCGTCGCGTACGATAGCCTCAAGATGTGGACGACGGCCGACGACATCATCACCAAGATCGAGTGTTACGCGGCAAGCGGACTGCTGATCAAGACGCTGGAGTTCAAGCAGATCAAGGACTTCGGCAACGGCCTGATCCGACCCTCGGTGATTGAAACCTACAGCCCGCTGTACAAGGGCTACCGTTCATCCATGGTTTTCGCTCAGGTCAAGGCGCGCAGCTTCAGCGACGAAGTATTCACGATGAGTTACATGTCGCGGATCGGGAGCCTGCGCAAATGAACATCTCAGGCTTCACACTGGCTGTGCTGGTCATCTGGGCAATGGGCGCACAAGCGCCCTTCGCCCAGGATAATTCGTTTGCAATACCGGACGTTGAAACGAAAAAACCGGGATTGGAGATCGGCGGAAACATCGACGTCAACTATTCCCTCTTGCTGAACAGAGGCGACTCCGCGCTGTTACAGTTGATGAACGGCGGTCAGAACGCACCCGCGGTTTCTGCTTCCTATCCGCTTGACCTCTACTTAAGCGGTGACTACCAAGCGGGCGCCCTCGCCGTGCATCTGAAGACGCACACAGACTACAGCGCCGGCAACACGCTCGGTTTCACGCTCAATGAAGCCTATGGCAGTGTTCAGATTTCGGATAACGGGCTCCTTCGGCTTGGAAAGACGATCTACACCTGGGGCAAGGGCTACGCCTTCAATCCCGTGGGGTTTCTCAATCCGGCAAAGGACCCGGAGAACCCTGACTATCTCGGCGAGGGCGTCGCTTCCGGGAACTTCGAATACTCCAGGAGCTTCCAGTCGAGCGTTCTCAACAACCTGTCGATCGACCTTATTGCAATCCCACCCGTGACGACGTCCCTGTCGGGGTCCTCCGATATCCTGGACACTGCCCTGGCCGCGAAGCTCTACCTCCTGGTCTGGGATACCGACATCGACTTCATGGGCTACTTCAGCCGAGCGGGCGCGAGAAGCGCGGGAATGGATCTTTCCCGAAACATCGTGTCGTCGCTGGAGCTTCACGGAGAGATCGCCTACTCTTTCGATCGTCCGAAGAACATCATATCTGGAGGCACGCTCGCCTCAACGTCAGTCGACGGCCTTTCGTACCTTGTCGGCCTGCGGTGGTTGAATAGCTGGAACATAACCACCGTTCTGGAGTACTACCATAACGACGCAGGACTGACGTCGAGCGAGTTCAGCGGATATGTGGACTTTCTTCAGGTGGCTGCCAATTCGGGCAGCAGCACCGCGATTTCCCAGGCCCTCTCCATTCGCAAGAGCGCCTTCAGCGGACCGGATCTCATGCAGGATTACGCGTACTTCAGGTTGTCCTGGCCAGAACCCTTCAACCTGGTCGATTTCACCCCTGCGGCATTTGCGATCTACAGCGTTGACGACAATAGCATGCTCGTGGCGCTGTCTTTCAGCTTTGATCCGGTCACGAACTTCGAGCTCGTGATGACGCCGACCCTGCTGATCGGCGGGCCGCAGACAGTGTACGGTTCCAAGCCGTATGAGTTCTCAGCTATCGTGCTTGCGCGATACTACTTTTAGGAGCAACTGTCGGAGTTGTTACGCGCGGAAGCTGGTTCCGCAGGGCACAACGATCAGAGGGTCTCCGCCAGGGAGTCTCGTGCGGTCGGACCTATTCCGGCCCGAGGCAAGGTCGCAGGTTGCATGTTTATGTCAAACAAGTTGAGTTTACGCCTCGGCAACAAGGCAACTGAGCCCGCACAACAAGCAAATGTGTCGTTGAGGCTGAAGACGGCCCTGCCGCCCGCCATGGTCAAGGTTTTTCGAAGATCGTCCCCGCAGGTTGCCGGCAGTTGGTAGACTGTTGTCCGATTGTATCTCGAATGCTGACGCTACGGTCTTCTTTCCGCAATCCGGAGCGGGGCCGATCTCGCGTCCCAGATCTCCTCCGCGTATGCTCGGACCGTATGATCGCTGGAGAATCGACCCATGTGCGCCACGTTGAGGATGGACATGCGGGTCCATGTCTCCTCGGCACGGTAGGCGGCTTCCACGCGCTCCTGGCACTCCACGTAGGCGGGAAAGTCAGCGACGAGCATGTATTGATCTCCCTGGTCCAGAAGGGAGTGGAGCAGAGGGTCGAATCTTTGCGGTTCCTCCGTGTTGTCTGCCAGGCTTCGTTTCTCAACTCCGCCGATTGAGACTGCACTTCGCTCGCCCGCCTGAGCTGCACTCATCCGCCGCGGGGTGAGGTGTGTTGGCTCGGAGGCGCGGCGCTTACGGTTCGGCGGGGTCTTCCAGAAACACATCGGCGGAGTCGATGACCTTCAGCTTGTTGACGGCCGCATTGATGATGGATCGGTAGCAGAGGGTGTTCACGATCCGGGGGATGCCGTCGGCGTGCCGGTGGATGTCCGCCTTGGCGGAGTCGGAGAACAGGGGGGTGGGATTGCCGGCGGTCTTGGTGTGATAATCGATGTAGCGGCAGGTCTCCTCCAGGGCCATGGGCTTCATGTGGTAGAAGAGGCGGATACGCTGCTTGAGCGCGTAGTACTGTGCGAGCTTGAGCCTCCCCCGCAGCTCGGGCTGGCCGGCGAGGATGAAGGTGATTCGGCTTTGGGTATCGGAGGAGAAGTTGGCCAGGGACTTGAGGGCGAGCAGGGCGGCGTCCTTGACCTCCTGGGCGTCATCGATTAATGTTGAGCTCAACATTAATCGATTTATGTTAGGCTTTGTGACAATTTAACATTGACAGTTACATCCTTTATGCTGTATGCTGCATGAGTGGAACAGCGTGAGCGAGTACTGCGAACAAAGCTGTCGGAAGTCCTTCCATTCTTGAATGAGAAGCAGAGACGGGTTCTCGCCGCCTCTGAGGCAAAATCGTTCGGTCGCGGTGGAGTTCAGACCGTTGCGCGCATCAGCGGCATAAGTCGCCAGACGATCTATCATGGTCTGGCCGATCTGGCAGAAGGAAATGTTTCGGATCGCATCAGGAGGCCCGGTGGAGGCCGCAAGAAGCTGAGAGAGCAGAGCCCTGAACTGGTCAGAAAGATCGAAGAGATCATTGACGAAGCTACTCGGGGCGATCCAGAATCACCGCTGCGTTGGACGTGCAAAAGCGTAAGGAACGTGGAGAGGAGCCTGGTAGCGACGGGCTATTCGGTCAGCTATAGGACGGTGGCTCGTATTCTCAACGAGCAGGAGTATAGTCTTCAGGCAAACCGAAAGACTTCTGAGGGCATGAAGGATCACCCCGATCGAGATCAGCAGTTTCGCTACATCAACGAACAGGCCAAGCAGTTCTTGCGCGAAAGTCAGCCGGTCATTTCCGTTGATACCAAGAAGAAAGAGCTTGTAGGCAACTACAAGAATACTGGACGCGAATGGGAGAAGAAGGGCCGAGCCGTTGAGGTATTGAGCCACGACTTTCCCGATCCCACTGTGCCAAAGGCCGTGCCATACGGGATTTACGACATAGGCAAGAATACGGGATGGGTCACCGTGGGAGTCGACGGGGACACGGCCGAGTTTGCTGTTGAAAGTATTCGCCAGTGGTGGAAATGGATGGGAAAGAGGCGATACCCGAAGGCAAAAGGTTTGCTGATCTGCGCCGATAGCGGAGGTAGTAACGGGTACCGCTCGCACCTGTGGAAACGCGAGCTGCAAAAGCTGGCCAATCAGCAGAAGATGAGGATCACTGTATGCCACTTCCCTCCGGGAACGAGCAAGTGGAACAAGATCGAGCATCGCTTGTTTTCGTTTATCAGCATGAACTGGCGTGGGCATCCCTTAACAGATTATCAGACTATTGTGAATCTGATTGCCTCCACGACCACGACTGCAGGCCTCACTGTTAAAGTGAGATTGGATATTAATCGTTATCAACGCGGCATCAAAGTTTCCGCAGAGGAATTGGGCAGAATTGCGCTGGAGCCACATATGTTCCATGGAGAATGGAATTACACGATCAAGCCGAACTAAGATAATGTCTACTTTATTAAGTCACAAACCCTTAAGTCGTCAGTAATGTGGAGTTCTCCATCCAAGTGGTTGTTGCAGCGCCACTTGCTTCGCAGGCACTTCACATAATTCTCTGGCATCGGATTCCTTTCCCAACTCACACGATTGGAGGAAACGATGCTGGACGAACTGTGCCCCAGAGCGTGTCAGGAGTACCGCTCACTTCCTATGCTCGGACCGATCCTCGAGGATTTCGATGATTGGCTCCGCTTGCGAGGGTATGGGTTATCTACCCGCAAGCACTATCTTTGGCTGATCAAGCTCGTCGAGCGCTCGCTCCAGCAGCTTCACCGATGCAAGCTCAGCGAGCTGTCTATGGAGGATTGGAGGACGTGTCAGCGTCAACTCAGAACGCACCATGCTCACGCATCCTCCGTAGTCTCTCTGCTTCAGGTATATCTCGAGGAGAAAGGGCAACTCGCGGTCGCAAAGCCAGAGCCCTCTGATGCCGTCACGTCGTGGATCGAGCGCTACGCCGAGTATCTTGGCAAGCTCCGCGGACTTCAGCCGAAGACGATCAAGTATCACAGCTTCACCACGGCCTGTTTCTTGGATGGGCTTTCTGTACGGGAGCACGGACTCGTGCCCAGCCGGATCAGCATCACCGATATCGAGAGTTTCATCGCGAGGAGCGCTTCCGGCAGGTGCCGAGCCACCATGCAACATGTGGTGGCTCATGTCCGTGGTTTCCTCCGATTCCTCGAGATGTCGGAACAGATGCCACCGGGGCTCGGCAGCCAGATCGATACTCCCAGGGTCTACCGGCTCGAACAGCTCCCCCGGGCCCTCGGTTGGGATGTGGTCGAGGCCATCCTCCGATCGATCGATCGACGCCAGCCGATGGGGCTCAGGGACTACGCGATGTTCTCGCTCATGGCCCAGTATGGATTGCGGTGCTCGGAGATCGTGGCTCTCCGTCTCGAGGATGTCCAGTGGCGCTCTCGCCGCATCACGGTCTCGCAGCGGAAGACTAGAAGCCCTCTTGTTCTGCCCCTGACCGATCTGGCCGGCGCTGCCCTGTACGAGTATCTGCGCAGGGGCCGTAGAACCTGCCCGGCGCACAGGGAGGTCTTCTTGGCTTGCCGGGCCCCCTACCTCCCCCTAGGACCGACCGCAGTAGGAGAGGCCTTCCGAGCCCGTCTGCTGAGAAGCGGTCTGGACATCCCGCTACAAGGCCCGCACTGCCTTCGGCATTCCTACGCTGTCCACCTTCTCCGCCAAGGAACCTCTCTCAAGGCGATTGGGGATCTGCTCGGCCACCGGCTTGCTGAAAGTACATGCATGTACCTCAGGCTCGCCGTCGAGGATCTCAGGGAGGTAGCCCTTCCTCTTCCCCAAGCAGAGGGAAGGAGGGTGGACTGATGTTCGACCCAGACTCCTTCTCGTCGGCCATGGCAGCCCCCATGATCCGGTATCTACAGAACAAACAGGCTTTGGGAAGACAATACACCCGGGAGCGCCATACGTTGCGAAACCTGGATAGGTTTCTCGCCCGGAGCGAGTCGACCGATCTCACCGCAGCCGTTTTTCTCAGTTGGTGCGATACCCAACGGCAGGCGAGCGGGGTGCGCAGGAACAACATGAGGATCGTACGCAACTTCTGCCTCTACCGTCGGCGTACCGAGCCGGACTGCTACGTTCCCCCGACGAACCTGTTCCCCCCCAAACACCAGCGGAAACCTGCCTACATCTTCACCGAACCTCAGATTGCTCGAATTCTGGAAGAATCCCAGCGACTTTACCGTGTCCGCCACTCACCTCTTCGGCGGGAAGCGATGCGGCTGGCTATAGCTCTCCTGTATTGCGCGGGTCTACGTCTTGGTGAGCTCCTTCGCCTCGAAGTTCAGGATTATGAGCCTAAGGAGCGTCTCCTGAGTGTACGGGGGTCGAAGTTCCACAAGTCCCGGCAACTGCCTCTCTCTGCCGATGCCGCTGCCGAAGTGGAAAGCTACCTTGCGATCCGTCGCTCCCTCGGTGAGCCAACCGGCAAGATCAGGAAGCTGGTCTGGAACGGCTCCAAGCATGGAGACGGGTACGGCAGAGGTCGCTTCCGCTACACGATCCGGCAACTCCTCGACCGAGCGGGAATCCGCAGCCCTGATGGGCGCCGTCCAACGATTCATTGTCTGAGACACACCTTTGCGGTACACGCCCTGTTGCGTTGGTATCGCAGTGGTGTCGAGGTGCAATCAAAGCTGCCTCAGCTTGCCACCTACATGGGTCACGTCTCTATAGCATCGACCCAGACATACCTGCACTTCGTCGGCGAGCTGATGTCAGTCGCCAGTGATCGGTTCGCAGCTCGCTCTGCGAAGCTCCTGGGCATGCACTTGGGGGAGGGACACTCATGAGACCCCAGAAGCCCTCCACGCTCGCACGATGCCTCCAGGAGTTTTTCACCGGCTATCTGCCGGGTACACGGGGAATGAGTCCCCATACCCAGAAGAGCTATCGGGATTCCCTGGTGCTGTTGCTGCGCTTCCTCAGCGCGCGTACCAACCTCCACCCAACGGCCCTTGATCTTGAGCACGTCACCACGGAGGCTGTCCTTTCGTTTCTCAACCATCTCGAGGAGCAACGGCACAACTGCGTGCCGACCCGCAACGTTCGCCTTGCAGCGCTCCACGCCTTCTTCTCCTATGTCGGCAGTCGTTATCCGGAAAAGTCCCAGCAGGTTCAAGCGATCCTGGCGATCCCGCTCAAGCGTGGCGGCCTCCAGAGACCCATCGACTACCTTGAGGGCGCTGAACTGGCTGCCCTGTTCTCCTCGATCGACCGATCCAGCCCCAAGGGGCGTCGCGATCACACCCTCTTCGCTCTGATGTTCAACACAGGAGCTCGTGTTCAGGAGGTTCTCGATCTACGTCCGTGCGATCTGCAGCTCGCGCGTCCTTTTCAAGTCCGGTTGGTGGGCAAGGGAAGAAAGGAGCGGATCTGCCCGCTGTGGTCAGAGACGGCAGGACTACTGAAAGATCTGCTCGCAGAGCGCGGTGCCGAGGCCCGATCGCAGGATCCACTCTTCCTCAACAGCCGAGGAGGGCCGTTGAGTCGATTCGGAGTGCGCCACATTCTTTCCCGCTACATAGCGGCTGCGCAAGGGGACCGTCCCACACTCTCTCAGAAAAAGATCCATCCGCACAGCCTGCGCCACAGCTCCGCCATGAGCCTCCTGAGCTCCGGGGTGGATCTGTACTCCATCAGCCAGTGGTTGGGACACGCCAGCGTGAATACCACCGGCAAGTATGCCAGTCTGGATCTGGAGATGAAGAGACGCGCGCTCTCACGCGCCAAGCCCAAGGGGGCCATCAGCTCTTCAGAGACGAAGTGGCGGAAAGACCCGAGCATCCTTGCGTGGCTGGAATCCCTCTAGGCGGCGATGAGCCACTCGGCGAACACTGTCGCAGTAATGTGGAGTTCCGAAGGACGAAACCCTTGCAGCCAAACGAAATGCGGCTTCGACTCCACATTACTGACGACTTAACATAAATCGATGACCGCGATGGGTTTTCTGCCCCCTTCGGGCACGACGGAGAAGAACAGCCGACGGGCCGGCTGGGTATAGCGGGGTGGGTCACGATCGAGCCCGGAGAGGATTGCCTTGTACAGCTCACCCTCCCCGAGGTTGTTCCCGCGGATGTAGATGGGGCAGTAGGCGATGGGGTCCAGGGAGTGCAGGAGGGAGCCGAGCACGACGGACTTGCCCACGCCCACCGGGCCGGTCAGCAGCAGGAAGTCCTCCGTGCCGATGCCGTACTCCAGGCGGGCGAGCGCCTCGGTGTAGTTGGCGGCGGGGAAAGCGTCTTTGGGCGAGAGGTTCTTGGAGAACGGCAGGCGGAGAAAGCCGAAATGATCGAGCACGCTCTTGCTAAGCATGGTGGTCCTCCTTCTGGGGGTCGCGAAGCTTCTGGAACGAGACGTCCTTTCGGTCTTTCTGGCTTTGGAGGTAGCGCTCCCGCAGGCGGGTGAAGTAGGCGACGCTCTGCGCGGAGACCTTTGGCGGAGAGGCCTTGGACTCCTCGGGGATGGAAGGGGCGCGGAGGGTGAGCTGCTTGTTTGCATGGGTGCGCTCCAGGAAGCGCGGCGGATCGGGCTCGTAGATGAGGATCTCCGAGAGGTCAAAGGGGTCGTAGCGGATCTGGACGACCGATTGGGGTGGGCGACAGCGCACAGGGTACTGATTGCGGTGGAGGCTGATCTTGCCCCACTTCGTAACGGTGCGCTTGTCTTTCCACAGGAACATGGCCTGGAAGGCGGCGAGGTCCTCCACCCGACGATGCTCCTTGGGCAGTCCCTGCTGGAAGCGCTCGTCGGGGGCCTGGCCGGTGGAGGAGTGGATGCGCGTGTTGTACTCCATCTCCGCCCAGGCCCAGAACGCACTGTTCAGTTCCTCCACCGTCTTCATGCCCGCCCGGGCCGCCTCGCTCTGGAACTCGTTCTTGATCGTCTTGTTGACAGCCTCCACCTTACCCTTGGCGGCGGCCTGGTAAGGCTTATGGTGAAGCTCGCGGATCCGCAGCTCTGCGAGCACGGAGCGGAACTGCCGCGAGAGGTAAACCTTCCCGTTGTCGGCGAAAACGACCATGGGGATACCCCAGCGGAGGATCATGTACTTGAAGGAGTCCTCCAGGCAGGGCAGCTTCTCGTCCAGGTAGTACTTGCCGAAGAGGATCTTGCGCGAGAAGTCGTCGATCCACAGGAACAGGTAGGTCTTTCTTCGGGAGCCGTCGGGCAGATCGAGCCAGATGCCGTCGCGGGCGTCTGCCTGCACCAGAGCCAGGGAATGAGGAGCCTCGAAGTGTCGGTAGACGCGGGAGGCCTCCGCTCCGAGCATCGCACGCCGCTGAGCGTGCCCGAGGCCGTTGTCCTGGAGGAAGCGGTAGAGGGTGCGGTCGGAGACCTTTCGAACGAGGGGCCCGTATTCAGGGTCGGTGGCGAGAAGGCGTCTGAGCTTCGGGACGCTGCGGCTGGGAAGCTCCTGCACCAGCTCGAGGACCTTGCGGCGCAGCCGCTCTTCGTGCAGCCGCGGGGAGCGGGGGCGGCGGGGTCGCAGGAACAGAAGGCCCGCAGGTCCGTGCTTGAGATAGCAGGCGAGCCAGTTCTGCACCGTCCGCAGGCTCACGGCGTTGTCGGAGAGGAACTGCTCGCGAAGCAATCGTTTGCTCTGCGCATCGAGGTTGTCGTCGAGGATCAGCTCCACGATCTCCACGCGCTTGCGGTAGGCCTCGAAGGCCTCCTGGGGGATCTGCTGCCAGTCGATGCCGCTCACAGCAGCACCTCCCCGTCGAGGATCCGGTCCACCAGCCAGTCCAGATACTCCGGTTCCAGCGCCGAAAGGGGATGTCGCTCCGCGATGCGTAGCACCACATCCAGTTCCCACATCAGCTTCTGGACGAAGAACTCGACGTACCTGCGGCCCTCAGTCATCTCCGATCCGATCCCCTTCTCCCGCTCGGCGAACAGGTACACCACCAGGTCGCAGACGAACTGCACGCGGCTTACGAACGTCTGGGTGAAGGCCACCAGACCCCTGAAGTCTTGCAGGCTCTCCGCCGAAAGCCGGCCGATCAGGAAGCGAATCCTCTGGGCGAGCTTCCCTCGATCGGCCGAGGCCAGCTCGACGCCGACCGGCGTGTGGGGGTCCGCGCATCCGGGCAGTCGGGAGGCTGCCAGCGCCCGCCACAGCTCGCGCTCGCTCAGCCCGGGCTGGGTCCGCAGAATCTGCTCGCGCGACTGCTCGGCCGCCGCGCCCGTGTCCCACCCGAAGCTCGTCGTGGGGCTCTCTTCGTCGAGGTCTTCTACGATCTGCCGGTCCGCGTTTCGGGCTTCACCTGGTCTGAGCCATCCTTCATCGTGCATGCTCAACTGGTATCATGCAGGACCACCACCCTGAGTACATGAGTCAATGGAGCCGCCGGCGGCTGCGGGGAGCGCTCCCAGACACTTGCAAGGTGCGCGTACACGATCGCGGGGATCTGGCTCGCCCTGCCTCCGCGCGCTCTCCGAGCCGCACGCTCGATCTGCTCTGAAAGCTGCTGCAGGGACTGCCCCGGGGAATCCCGCAGCCCAGGCTGCGGGAGGGTCGCGAAGGCGGCAAGCTCGCTCAGCAGATTTGCCAGAGCCAGGGCGGCCGCACCAAGCGTCTGGAGCCCCAGCGCGATGTGGCGGCGGATCGTCCGCTTGTCCCGCGCTCCCATCATCTGCAAGCCGGCCGCGTAGACAAACTCGCCGTCGGGGTATCGACGCAGGTACGCCAGAACACCCTCGCGGCCGATCTGGCAGTAGGGGATCACGAACGGGGGAAGCATACGCTTGCTGTATTGTTTGCCCGCCCCCTTCGCCGCAGCGCAGATGATCGAGACCACCGTGATCTCGACGTTCTCCCCCTCCTCGGGGCAGCGCACCTTGCGACCCAGCAGGGCGTGGATCCTCAGCTCGTGGATGGTGCCGCACAGAACGCAAGGAACGACCCGAGCCAGCTCGATCAGCAGGAGAACGAAGGCTTGGCAATCGTACCCGTTGAGGCTACAGTAGTGCTCGATCGTTTATGACGGTGAGGGCGTGCCACGACCACGTAACGAGCGGGTACACTCTCACCGTTTCCTTTCCCCCAGGCTTCCGTGTGCAACCAGCCCGGGCGGAAAAGCGTACCCTATACTGGCGTGTTTGAGCGAATCTCAGAAACTACAGCTGGCAGGAAACAGAAGAACACGGCGTTCGCCACCGTGCAGTGCAACTACCACGCGCAGTTGCGCGAGGACCTGCACTATTACAGCGTGCCGCATTACCTGAGGACCACAGAGCCCACGACGCAAGTGAAGCTCGTCTACGACGATCGGGTGGTGGCCCTGTACTGCGACAACGTTCGGGTGGCCCAGCATCGCAGGGACCGCACGCCCAACGGATACACGACCTTGGCCGAGCACATGCCTCCTGAGCACCGGTGGTACGCGAAGTGGACCCCTGAGAGGTTCCTGGGCTGGGCGCGCGCGGTGGGGCCCGAGACCGAGGAGGTGATCGCCAAGGTGCTGGAAAGCCGTACCTACGCCCCGCAGGCATTCAAGGTGTGTCTGGGCATCCTCAACCTTCAGAAGCCCCATGGGACGGTACGGTTGAACAAGGCCTGTGCAAGGGCGCTGAGATTCGGCACGTATTCCTACACCCGGATCAGGAACATCCTTGCCCAGGGACTGTTGGATACTTCTTCACGTGCGCATTCGGGCCGACACTGAGCATCCTCCCAGCCGTGCTCTCGGCGCCGTGCAACCTTGTCTGGTACGTGGCCTCGGGGATTGCCCTCTTGCGGATGCCGCCGGTCGCCCCTCTGGGGGGCAGTACAAACGCCGAGGAGGCTGTGAACAATGAGTGACACGGATGCCCGCACCTCGAGTGGATTCCTGAAAGCCGGGGCGGTATCCCTTGCCGTCATCGTCCTCATCTTCCTCGCGGAGCTGATTGTCGTTGTCGTGTGCGGCCTGCCCCCGGTATTCGGTACCGCGCAGGCCTGGCTCGATGCGCTGCACCAGAACCGGTCCCTAGGCATAGTGCAGACCTTCGGGCTCGACATCGTTGCGGTCGCTTTCCACGCACCGCTGTACGTTGCCTTCTACTTCCTGCTCAGGTCTCACTCGAGGGGCCACGGCACTCTCCTTCTGGCGCTGGTACTCTCGTTTGTAGGCATTGCCGTCTACTTTGCCACCAACCAGACGTTTTCCATGTTGTACTTGAGCGACAAGCTGTACGCGACGGCAAGCGAGATCGACCGGGCAAGGGTTCTCGCATCCGCAGAGACGCTGGTGGCGGCGTGGAACGGCACGGGTCCCATCGTTGCGACCAATCTCTACGGCATCGCCGGGATTCTCATATCGATGGTTATGCTGCAGAGCCGAAAGTTCCGCATCGTGATGCCCGTGCTGGGCATTGTCGGGAACGCCCTGCAGCTGGGCCCGCCGGTCAGTCTCCTGCCGTCTCTGTACCTCTCCATCGACCCCATCCTCGTTGGGGTCGGCGGGTTTTTCCTGGTCGTCTGGTACGTGGCGCTTGCCGTTCGTTTCTGGAAAGAGGCGAACGGTCAGGTTGAACCCACCGAGTCGGTTCCGCGTCCATAGCCAGAGAACGGACAGCTGCAAGGTCCGCTGCTGACGCAATAAGTCGTCGGCAGCCTCGTCCATAGGGGTGAAGGCGAACATGGCGCACGACGTCTGCCCGTGGTGGCTTGGATACTTTCTCGCGAGCCCTCTGAGGAGGCTGCGGCACGATCCGAGGGCGATCCTCTCGCCGCACGTCAGGGAGGGGATGACAGTGCTCGAGCCCGGTCCGGGCATGGGCTTCTTCACGCTGGAGCTGGCCCGGTTGGTTGGGCCCTCGGGCAGGGTGATCGCGCTGGACGTCCAGGAGCAGATGCTCACAAGGCTGGGGAGGAAGCTCGAGCGCGCGGGACTGGGAGAACGGGTCGAGCGCCGAGTCGTGGGTGCGGAGAGCCTGCGGCTAGGGCCCCGCGCCGCGAAGGTGGACTTCGCCCTGGTGTTTGCGGTGCTCCACGAGGTGCCTGACCAGCAGCGATTCCTCCAGGAAATCCGCGCCTGCCTGAAGCGCGGTGGTCGAGTGCTCCTCTCCGAGCCTGCTCACCATGTCACCGGGGAAGCGTTCGACGCATCTGTCGCCGTGGCCTTGGGGGCGGGCTTTGCGCGGGTTGGCGATGCCGCCATTCGTTCCATGCATTCGGTGATACTGCAGAAGCCATAGGGCACGGGCACTCGCCGCCGTCACCCATTTGACGGGCGCCACGGACTGTTGACGCACTGGCCGACAGCCCGCACACTCCCCAGACACAGGAGCGAACAACATCGAGGGTGGGACTGGATCAAGGGTGTCGATTGAGATCCCCGCCCTGCTCGGCAATCCGCACCGCAGTGCCCAATCGCAGAAGTAGACCGATTCCTCGCGAAGGGCAGCGCCCTTCGGGCGTGGAGGCCTCCTTCCCGAATTGACCCTCCCCTCCCCTTTGCGCTTCTCAAGGCAGATCCTTTTCCTTGACCAATGAGCAAGTACCAGCAGCGGGGCATCGCAGAGCAGAATCGCCCATGGCCGCGGCCGATCCTCCCGGCTGTGCCGATTCCCAGCGCGCCCCCACAGTCCCGCGCCACTCGCCGAGCCCCGTCTGCAGAGGTGCACGTCCGAACTCCGCGTTGCCTGGCACGACCGGCGGATACGCCTTCCTACCCGTCGACTGACTTGTTGCGTTGCGCGTGCCACACCGGTACTATTGGTCGTGGGAGGCGTATCGTGATCGACTTGCTGCTGAAGAAACAAGCCGCTATAGCAGCCGCATGCGCACGCTACAACGTGGCCCGGCTGGATGCGTTCGGCTCAGCGCTCCGCCACGATTTCGTTCCCGGAAAGAGCGATATCGACCTGCTCGTCGAGTTGGCACCTATGGACCCGTACGCCCGTGTCGAAGCCTACTTCGGGCTCCTTGCCGAGCTCCGATCGTTGCTTGAAGGGGACGTCGACCTCGTCATGGTGGGAGCCGTGAAGAACCAATATCTCGCCCGCACCATCGAGCGCACGAAGCAGCCGCTCTATGCCGCGTGATGTACGAGCCTACCTATCCGATATCGTTGATGCGTGCCGTGCGATCGAGGCCGCCGTTTCAGGTCTCGATTATTCCGGCTATGCCCAGTCGCGGCTGGTCCGCTCTTCGGTCGAGCGCGAGTTCATAATCATAGGTGAAGCGGTCGCGGCGCTGTCGCACGTGTCTCCCCGCATCTTTGACGCGATTTCAAATGCGCGGCGGATCGTCGATTTTCGCAATCAACTCACTCATGAGTACCCGACCGTCGACGACGCCCTGGTCTGGGCGATCGTCACGAGGGACGTTGTCCTGCTGAGGAAGGAATCTGCATCCTTGTTGGCGCGACCTGACATCGAGTCCTCCGAGGAGTGAGGGGCTTCGCGCGGCGCCCTCCGCGTGCAAGTTTGGACTCGCGCTGCCCGCGGCCGCGGGTGCGTTCACGTACGCATCACGGCTTGCCTTGGCATGCGGGCTTCCTATTTGCCCACTTCTCTTGAACCGCAGGAAACGGTGAACCCGACGTGGTATGGATAGCATTTGGCCGAATCGGGTATGAGATAAGAGATGTGAGATGAATGGGGTCAATTGCTGCAAGTAGATGCAAGCCGTGACAAGATGACCGACGTTGCGGGAGATTCTGATTGACGCAGCTCGTTGGAGGGACTTACAATAGCTTGCAGTGAGTTGCAGGGAGACTCGCGCCGACACGGTCCGTCGTCGTTTTCCTAAACCGTAGGTCGGATGTTCGAGTCATCTCTGGGGCAATCATTCCCTCAGGGAAAACCCGCTCGCTCCCAAGGCAACTTTTTGCAGGTAGCCGAGCTGGAACTCCGCGGTAGCATCCTCCTGCGTGGTCGCGACAAGGAACGGTCACTCAGCCGCTAAAACTGCTGCCGTTTCGCAAAATAATCATGAAGAACGTAGCATGCGGCCCCGAGGAGTCCGCCTTCTTTGGCCTTAGGGTCACGGGGTTCAGCGGGTATTTCGCACGCCTCTCTCCGGAGCTTCGCCAGTTCGTCGTTGACCGGATGCTCAGGGATGGCGCGTAGCACCCGGCCCTTCCCTCACGTGCTGGCATATGCTGGTGTCGCACACCAGTGAAAGGGAGGTGCTTCATGAAGACAGTTCTGCGAGGAACCCCGATCTTGGCCATCCTCCTTCTTCTTCTTGCGTTTCCACTCATGCTGCTCACCGCCCAGTCAATGGCAGGTTCGGCAGCCGTGGAAGAGATCACACCTGCCTCGGAAAAGATCAACAACATTGAGATCATGCTGGATAACCACTTCGCGACCCTGCGCGGCAGCCTGTACTCCGCGGCGATGGGCTATAGCCCGATTGATCCGAAGAACGTGTGGCAGTACCAGGTGTACAAGTATGGCGACAAGAAATACGCGATCGGGTGGGTGGTTTTCCAGGACAACGATTCGAAAAGCTTCGTCACGAACCTGGTCTTCTTCAAGGAGAAGGAGCCGGGCAAGGTGACGTTCATCAGCGGCGTCACCGGTATCGACGGCAATGTGGAGCGGGTCATGTTCGGGAAAGTCGTGGAGGATCTCCCCGATCCGGTTGCCGTTGTTGTCGGCAGCCAGTTCGTCTACGCAGGCAAGATGGAAAGCGATTCCGGTCTCATGAACTACGATACCGGCAAGTCGAAAGTGGCACGGGTTGAGCTGATGAGCAACCGGATCATCCTCACCCTCCAGAATCCATCTGACGGCGCGACGTCGGAGAAGTTCTTCGACTGGAGCGCAGATCCGAATGGATCCGTTGCCAGAAGGCGGGCACGTTCACGTGATCGGAGGTGATGATCAAATCGCATCTATTCCATGACATCTGAATTGAGAACAAGTGTTGATTCCTGACTGTTTTTGTGCTGCGTTTTTCACTACGATCGTTCCGGCCGCAGGCCTTTTCGCGCAGGCCAAGGAGGCGACTGCCGCTGCGAAGAAGTACCTTGCCGCGATAGAAGGACTCCAGTTCAAGGCCGCCTATGATCTCCTTGTTCCCGATGACAGGGCGGCCAAGACCCTTGCCCAGTACCAGGACGAGAACCCCCCGGTTTTCATCAAGGCGCTGCGAAAGGCGGACAAGAATTACTTCAAGTATGCAGTGACAGACGCGAAGATTGCGGGTAACGAGGTGCAGCTTTCAGTGACCACGAGGGACATCGCGCTGCCGAACCAGGGTGACCAGGAGTTCCCTATCGGCCAGCTCTACTCGATGGTGAAAGCGCAGATGCAGAAAAACAAGCAGAAAGTCGATGACCCGGACCAGTTTCTTCTCGCTCTGAAAAAATTCTTCGCCGATAACGGATTGAAAGAACTACCATTCGCCAGTGTCACCAGGGTCGTCAGGATGCAAAAGATCAAGACCGCGTGGCTCGTCAAGAAGGGATGGCAGGAAGCGGCCTTGAAGCAGCAGCAGGAGATGCAGGAACAGGCGATAGTGAACGAAGCCCAGAACTGGGTCCGCAACGTCCTGAGCGGGGGGTCGAAATCAGTCGTGGGATGGACGCGCTGCAGGAATTTCAAAAAAAGGCACCCGGGAACACCGCCATAGCCGCCGGGCTTGACTCGCTCGCGAAAGCGCAGAAGAGCATGGATGCGATCGAGGTCAAGGTCGCAGGTATCAGCCCCACGGGCGCCATCACGTTCCAGATCGCCAACAACGGAGAATTGCCGGTCTACCGCCTCAACATGGAATACTCCAATCTCGACTACAAGGGTGATCTTCTGGGCAAACAGCTGCTCCTGATAGGTTCAGACAAGCTGGATCCTTCAGCGCCCGATGGATTCCCTCCCCCCCTGGAGTTGCCCCGATTTCGTGGACAGGTCGACCTTTGAGGAGGAGGAAGACCTATGCCACGGACAAGACCAGCCTAC